>Ga0208244_100012_pt1 | contig 292342 bp, 241 predicted proteins | sample SubbioCR12Aug_5A_FD_184828 | JGI IMG/M metagenome (GOLD analysis project Ga0208244, IMG submission 184828) | Serpentinite rock and fluid subsurface biosphere microbial communities from McLaughlin Reserve, California, USA - CR12Aug_5A (SPAdes) | ecosystem: Environmental > Terrestrial > Deep...
CTTCTTTTTGCGAACAAACATGCTCTAAAGATACCACGGGACACCCATTTTTCAAAGAAAAAAATTATATGATTCTGGCTGCCAAATAGATGCGTGTTTTACTAAAAAACCAATCCGGAAAACAGGAGCATCGATTGGTTTATCAGGTTATTGATAATGAACTATTAATTTATAGCTGTAGATACCATTATGATAAATGAAACAGGCTCAGCGGCACCGCGTTTGGGCGGGCTCGCGCGCTTGTTTGAACGGACATTTTGCCTTGGATAAACATTTTTCGTTGGGATAAATATTTTTTGGAGGTTGAGAATGTTGAGAGAGTTGATTTGTTGATTCGTTGTGGCTGGCGCGTTTGGCAGGGAATATAAATTCTATCTGTAAGCAATGTTATACCAAAGTAAATTATAAATGAATCTAAAAGCCGTAATGATATAATGCCGATGGATAGAAATGTTAGGCCAATTGAGTGAACGATAATTGGACTAATACATTTCTCCTTTTGGTATTAGCTCCTTGATTATTGTTGTTTTGTATCATGACTGTAACACCCGCCTGCATTGCACACCTGCACGAGCTTTTGGGGTTGGTTGAAAGCTAAATTGGTAATTGGGCAATCTTCAAATCTGAAATCTTCAAATGTTTGAAGGATTTCGGCTTTTATTTGTTTGCAAGGACAATCAATTTCTGAAGTTTGGCTTTATTCAGTGGTTTGATTATAAAATCATCGCATCCGGCCTCCATGGCTTTTCTTCTGTCAGATTCAAAAGCATAGGCTGATTGTGCGATTATTTTGAGCTCAGGACGGAATTTCTTGATTTCCTTTGTAGCTTCAAAACCGTCTATGAGGGGCATTCGTAAATCCATCAATACCAAATCAATTTCAGGATTGGCACTGCAAATATCGATTGCCTGCTGTCCGTCAGAAGCAAGATGCAGCATTGCATTGGTGTTTTTAAAGAGGAATTTAAGCAACATCGCATTATCTTCTTCGTCTTCAACGATCAGGATATTCGAAATTTTGACAGCATTTGTGATGTGTCTGTTAAAGTTTTCTGAAGCTTTTTTGAATGAAACCAAAGGCAAGACAAGCGTAAACTTCGATCCTTTGCTTTCTTCAGAAACCAAATCAATCGTGCCATCAAGCATCTTTGTATAGCCTAAAGCGATACTCAATCCAATACCATTGCCTCTGTAGAGTTTCTGAGTGTTTTTTTCAAGTTTTCTAAAACGCTCAAACACCAAAGAATGATATTCTGGTGAAATGCCAATTCCAGTATCTTTAATGATAATGTGCAGTTGGTTGTCCTGTATGTAACCCCGAAGTGAAACACCTCCTTCTTCTGTAAATTTGAGGGCGTTGTCAAGGAGTTGTTTTATTATTTCTAAGGTTTTTCCCTTGTCCAGAAAAACATGCTTTTCGTCTTCTTTCAGCATGCAGTCAAAAGTAATTTTCAGTCCTTTTTGCGCAAATCTTCCTTTGTATTCTGTATAAAGCTGTTCAAATATTTCATCACAATTTACCTCAACCGGCATGCATTTCATCATTCCGGATTCTATCTTTGAAAGCTGCACGATATTTTGGATGATATTGAGCAGATCGTGACTGTTTTGGCTGATGTATCTGCTAAAGGTTTTCCGGTCTTCAAGGGTAATATCATCTTCACACACAAGTTCGGCAAAACCTACGATGCCATTGAGTGGCGTCCTGATTTCATGCGACATATTATTTAGAAAGGATGTCTTTAGGCGGTCGCTTTCTTCTGCTTTTTCCTTTGCAATCCTCAGTTCTTTTTCTGATTTGTGCAATTGCTCAAGTGCCTTATTCTTTTCTTCAACTTCCTGATTTAATGAGATATTTTTTTCTTTCAGCGTTTGGGTCAGATTTTGGTTTTCACATTTGAGATAGTAAGATTCCAAGGCCTGATAAATAACAGGTTTCAGCTCTGACTCATCCCAGGGTTTGTTGATATACTGATAAATTTTTCCAACGTTCACTGCAGAACTTAAGGCATCGATGTCGCTGAAGCCTGTCAAAAGTATTCTATTGGGCTCCGGATTATGTTCCAGCACATGTTTAAGAAACTCAACGCCTGTCATTTCAGGCATACGCTGATCAGTGATAATAAGATCAATTTTGTTATCCTGAAATATTTTCAACCCTTCTGCACCTGATATGGCAGTGTAAACATCGAATTCATCCTCAAAGGTGCTTTTGAATACTCTTAGATTGATTTCTTCATCATCAACATATAAGATACTGTATTTGAAATTTTCCATATTCCCGGGGTTATTTGTAAAAACTCTTATGCTGTTAAAATTTGACATCTAAATTAGTTAATTAATCAAAACAATTTTTGACATGATTCATAAAAAGCCATTAAATTGGCAGCATTATTTCAAAAGTAGTGCCTTCATCTTCAATACTTCTGACCTGTATTGTTCCATTGTGTTTTTCGATAATACCATGTGTAATCGCCAGACCAAGTCCCATGCCTCCACCGACTGACTTGGTTGTGAAAAATGGATCAAAAATTCTTGCAATCAATTCCTGAGACATTCCTTTTCCACTGTCAGCAATTGTAATTTTCAGTTTGTTTTCACATTTTTCCAGCGAAATACTGATTGTACCTTTACCTTCGATAGCATCAATGGCATTGTGAATGATATTTACGAAAGCCTGAGTTAGCTGTCCGGGATAGCTTTTTATTTCCGGCAAATCTTCAGCAAAATCTTTGACCACATCAATTCTGTTTTTATATTGATTTTTCAATAAAAGAAGTGCTGTTTCAACAGATTCGCTCACATTGGCCACTACTTTTTCTTCCTTATCAGATCGGGCAAAAAGTTTCAGTCCTTTCACAATTTCAGTTGTTCTTACAGCGCCTGTTTTGATATCCTCTGCCAGTTGAGGGATGTTTTTGATGCGTTTCTCCAGATTGTATTTTTCAAAAATCTCCATGAAGGCATCTTTTTGATTTTCATCAAATGTTTGAAAAAGAAGATTCAACGCCTGAAGTCCTTTTTCCAGTTCACTGAAATTTTTTATCAAACTGTTGATGCCAGCATAGACAAAGTTGATCGGGTTGTTGATTTCATGTGCGATGCCGGCGGATAGAATACCAAGAGAAGCCATTTTCTCCGAAAAGATTAACTTGGTCTGTACGCGTTTTATCTCGCCCAAAGCATTTTCGAGCTCCTGCGTTCGTTTGCGCAGCAGCAAGTGTGTTTGAATTCTTAGCTTAACCTCTTCCACTTGAAAAGGTTTTGTGATATAATCAACGGCACCAATGTTGAAAGCGTGCACTTTGTTGAATGTTTCGGTCAAAGCGCTGATAAAAATGACGGGGATATCTTTGTAATCGAGGTTTTCCTTCAGTTTGATACAAGTCTGATACCCATCCATCTCAGGCATGTGAATATCGAGCAAGATCAGATCAGGCTTCGAAATAGCAACGCTGCTAAGTACCTGTAATCCATTTTTTGCAATTCTGACATTATAGTCAGAGCTGCGCAACATGGTGCTTAATACTCTCAGGTTGTTTTCGTTGTCGTCTGCTATCAAAATAACACCTGAATTTTCCATCATTTTGGATATTAAAAGAGTTTTTCTATTTGATTAACGACACTATTTCTTCAAATCTAAAATTGTTTACCAATTTAGTAAGATGCTCTGCCAGCTGCTGATCTGACTCGGCAACCACAGCAATATAATCCTGCAACAAATCCATGTCGCCCATTACGGCTGCTTCTGTCATCTTTTTTTTCAGTCCGGCAGCAAGCTTTTGCGCAAATGCCAACATAGATGCATCTTCTCCATCGGGCTGATTTTTATCAGTTACAAATTCTTCATAGGTATAGTCTATACCGCCATGAATACGCATTGATTCAAGCAGTTCTGCCTCTCTGAAAGGTTTTCTGACAAAATCATTCACGCCGAGCTTAAGGATTTCAGCCTTTTCTTCGTCGAGCGCACTTGCAGTAACAGCAATAATAACTACATTTTTTCCCTGTTCTGAGGCTCTTATTCTGTGCGTGGCCTCCCTGCCATCCATCACAGGCATTACGATATCCATAATGATAATGTCGGGTTTCCAGCTTTCAAATAGTTGCAATGCTTCGGCACCATTAACAGCCTCCATTAATGAAAAGCCGATTGAAGCTAGCATTGTCATAAGCACATCGCGATTGAGGAGTTTGTCGTCAACAACAAGCACTTTCACTTCCTTGTTTTTATTTTTGAGGGCCACGGGTCTGACAGAATTTTTATGTCTGGCAATTTCAGGGTTTTTTCCTTTCTCAAATGCACAGGTGAATTTAAAGGTTGAACCTTTGTTTACGGTACTTTTGACTGTGATATCGCCTCCCATCAAACGCGCAAGTTTCCTGCTGATGGTAAGGCCCAGGCCAGTGCCTCCTGCATGATTAATTCCTTTCTCTGTTTGCTCGAAAGGTTCAAAAATCGTTTCCATCATTTCTTCAGGAATTCCGACACCCTGATCAGAGACACTTATATTGAGCATGTTATTATCTTCAAGACAGAATTTAAGTGCTATCGTACCGCTGCTGCTAAATTTAACTGCGTTTCCTATCAAATTGATAAATATCTGTCGGAGCCTGCTTTGATCGGCCATGATATACTGAGGTACATTCTCGGCTATATCAACAATAATTTTCAAGTCTTTCTCCTCTGATTTAACCTTGAATATATCAGTCATATCCATTGCAAGCTCAAACAAATCGAATGAAACAGGAATCAGCTTCACCCTGCCGGCCTCTATTTTCGACATGTCAAGGATGTCGTTGATAAGTGCCAGCAAATGCTCACCGCTTTTGTTGATAGAAGAAATGTAGCTTCGCTGCAGATCGCCCAGACTTTTATCCCGTTGCAATATCTGAGAGTAACCCAAAACAGCATTCATCGGGGTTCTGATCTCATGTGACATATTGGCCAGAAAAGCACTTTTGGCTTTATTCGCCAGTTCAGCTGCTTCTTTGGCCTGACTTAGCTCATCCTTATCCTTCTTGTGTTGCGTGATATTAACCAATGTTGCAATGATCGCCTTCTCATTTCCCCAGGGTATAATGGCCGGAATACCCGAAACCCATACTTCTTCGCCCGACTTATGCAGATATCTGTACTCCATCCGCTGTATTTTGTTTTTACTCAAACAGGCTTCAGCTGAATCATTTACAGCTTGTATATCATCAGGATGAAGGATAGCTGCAGATATTTCATCAGTAGAATGGCCAACAATTTCATCTTCCGGATAACCGATCAACCTGCAAAATGCTGCATTTACAAATTTGATATTTTCCTGTGTGTAAACAGCCACACTTTCCTCCATAGTTTGCATGATAATCCGCATTTTTTCTTCGGATGCCTTCAGTTCAATCTCTGCTTTGATGCGGTCGTTTATCTCTTCCTTCAGTATATAGTTCATCTGCTCAAAAGCCATTGAGGTTTCCGTTAGCTGATCATTGGCAGTTTCGAGTTCTAATGTGCGCTCCTTTACAAGTCTTTCGAGATTTTCATTGTAATTGTTTATTTCGTTGAGCAGGTTGTTAAAGCCATCATACAGCAGCCCGACTTCATCATTGCTTCTTTTTTTGAGGCTCACAGAAAAGTTTTTTGTTTTCTGAATGGATTCAAAGGTGTCTGTCAGCTGTATAAGTGGTTCTGATATTGCGCGTTGCGTGTAGTTGGCAACAAGGAAACTAATGATAATACCAATGACGATTACTGCAAGTCCAATGAAGATGATCGTAAGAATCTTTGCGCGGAAATGAGAAATATCAAGCCGTAGACAAATTGTTCCCAGTTTCTGATCTTCGAAAAAGATGGGTTTAGAAAACAATATGTCTTCATCCTGAATAGTAAATATGTCATCTTTCAACACGCCATAAGGATAGTTTTCCTGCCCTTTCACCGAAAAGGATGAAAACAAATTGCCATTTTCATTATTTATCCAGACATTCAGGATGTTTTCATAATTTTCCAAAGCCTGTAAAGACTTATTGGCCTCAGTTGTGTCCTGAAAAATGATTGCGGGGATTGTGTTATAAGCCAGAACATCAGCTGTAGCGTTGAGCTCATTTTTGAGGGATTGTTTAAAACCATCTACTTCAAAAAAAGAATAAACTACTGCAAAAAGCACGAGCAACACCATTGAAGTAGTGATCTGAATGGCAATCAGTTTATATTTTATTGAGTTTCTAATACTTTTAAGCATATCAGGGGCTATTTAAATAACTTTTATTGCCAGTTTTAATAATTGTGAACTTGCTTTGATACTTTTAGAATCGAGGGTGGTTTTATTGATTTCAAATCGCAACCTTTCACTTTCGGTTACAAAATTGATTGATGCACCCTTTTGTAGACAACCATTGCAATAAGTAATAATAATTGCATTTTTGAGCAAAGTGTTGGCATAAAGCTCAGAGAGTGTTTTGGTAAAATCTTCGCCTACAACAAGGATATGACAGGGCTTTAGTTCAGAAACACCTTGTACATGAACAACATTGATCGTTTTTTCAGTTACTTTTTTTGTGTTTCCGATATATTTCAAAGGTTCCAGTAAAGTACTTTCGCCCAAAACAACAATTTCAAAATCCTCACCCAAATCATCAGAAGACCAAGATAGATAATTTGTAAAATTATAGATGAACGAAGCCATGATGTTTTCAGGCGTAGCTTTCACCTGCGATTTTAAATGCAAAGGTGAAAACAGAAAGCCCGGGCAAATTACAAGCAAACAGAAATAAAAAAGTTGTTTCATGTGCCGGAATTTTATTGCCATTTGTATCTGAGCTGCAGTCCAATTGCGCGCTTTGCCTGAGGGTAGCGATCGGGAGGTCGGTTGGAAGTATGATAATATTTTGCGTTGAGCAAATTATTACAGTATAGCAGGCAATCAAAATGCTTGTTTATAACATACGATGCTGTAGCATTCAAAATGAAAGCAGGATCAATTTCCGGATATTTTTGGGTCATTATTCCATCTTTCTCATACAAGCTTGTGCTGGCGTTATTGCGTTTTCCAATATAGTTGGCTCTCAATCCAAAATTGAATTTATTGCTCAGGTAATAATGAAATCCGCCATTGGCGGAGTGTTTGCTGATTTCGGCAATCGATTCATTATTTTCGTTGAACGAGAAATTGTAGGTATAGTTGACCCATGAAGAAAACTTTTGTTTGCGATATTTCAACTCAATTTCCACACCATCAGTTTCAATATTTCCGGCATTGACCCATTTCCAGTTGTTTGATCCATCATTTTTGGCTGTAATAATATTTCCCAGATAGTTTTTGTAAAAAGTCAGGCTCGCGTATAAGTCAGGAGAAAACTTAAATGAATTCATCCATTCGATGGAGCTGATGGTTTCAGGTTTAAGATCAGGGTTGCCCGTGCCGCTGGTAAAATCCCAGGGTCTGGGTGCGCGAAAAGCTTCATTATAGAGCATCCGTGAAGAGAATTTTCCATTCCGGTAAGCAACTGAAAGTCTTGGCGTGACAACTTCACCATAATAGCTGCTTTTGTCATAGCGAAAACCAGCAACAACATCAAATTGCTTCAGAAAATGATAGCTTGCCTGGGCATAAATACTCAGAAGCCTGTCGTTGGTGATCTCTGGTTTTGAAGGTGGTGGAGGATTTGTCCCTGCATTATCGCTACTGGTAACGCTGAAGTTTTCTGCAATATTTTCATTTTCAAAAATCACTCCTCCAACAAGGCTGAGATTTTTGTTTGGAGTATAGTGGTTTAGAAGATCGAATCCGACAAGATTTCCCGGCCTGAAATAGCGGTATTTGGTGTCGTTCAGAATATGTGAAATTGTATTATCGAGCACGGTGCTGTTCCGGTAATAAATTTTTGGTGTAAAGGCATAATTTTTCCGGGTATATTCGTATTGCAGAAAACCATTGAGAAAGAGGATGTTCCATAAGGTTCCGTTATCGGAATACTGAGAGGTTGTGCTTTTGAAGTTTGTGGCCCGTGAAGCCTGCTTGTTTTGCATATTCAAACCATATGATAACTTTTTGATGTTTGAACTCAGGTCGAAAGAGATATTGTTTTCGAAGTTTTCTATTTCATTGGTCCAGTTATTGTCACCGTCATCGCCTTTAAGAGGTGTTTTTTCTGTAGAAAAATATTGAGCAGCAACACGCAGACCGATATCTTTGTCTTTATTGTGAAATCCATAAGCTGCTGCAGTGTTTATGGTGTTAAAGCTTCCGTAAGAAGCCATAAGTCCGAGCCCTTTGTTATCCTTAGCCTTTTTTGTGATGAGGTTAATAATGCCCGAAACAGCATTGGTCCCGTATAGAGCTGAAGCTGGCCCATACACAATTTCAACCTGCTCAATATTGCTTAGAATGTATTGAGCGCCTCCATAAAAACCACCTGAATTCAGTTCGTTCACCTGTATGCCGTCTATCATCAGCAAAATGAGGTTGTTTTGGTTTGGAATTCCACGCTGAAAAACATAGCTGTTGAATCCATGAATATTTCGAAACTGGAAGCCTGGCAGGTCAGCCAGTAAATCTTCCAGTGACTGATATCCACGATCATGGATATCTTTTGCAGTGATAATCTGGATATTTGCAGGCACATCAGATATTTTCTGTCTGGACTTCGATGCTGTAATGAATTCAGCGTCTAGAAGGTCTTCAATTCCAAGGTTTAGCAGTGCATCGAGTTCGGTGTTCTGTCCTTTTATCTGAAACGAAAAAAGAAGTCCGGAAAATATAAAAACCAATGGTAAGAAAATACTTTTCATAGGTTTCGAAATTGGCATGTAAAGATAAACAATGATATGGTTTATAATACATAAAGATATTTTTTTATTCTAATTCATTATTAGAGAATTTCCCTGCAAGTAGTCAACTCCGAAATAGAAAAATAGCTGATTGTACAATAGTTATGTGTTTTTAATATTTGCTTTTTGTGACAGTTCAATAAATTGTTGAGAATGTTTAAAGGCACTATTATCCTGCAGCAAAGATCGCGCTGCGCATCATTTTATACAGCTCATTATTTTTTTTCAAACCGGACATATAAACCAAAAAATGCAAATCGTGCTTGTGTAGTAGCGTCTGGAAATATGCAGCAGGGATAAATTTTCAATCCCAATTGGCAACATATGAAATTGGCACTGAAACCCGAAAACATTTTATTTTCTTTTTTGGCAAATTTCAGTACTTTTACATAAATGTTTCAAATTTTAGATTTCTATGATTGCTGATGATGTATTCAAATCCTATTTCGACTCACTTATTTCCGGAAAAAGGAATGACTGCCGAATCATTGTTGATGGTCTGATGACAGATCATTATTCAGTTGAAGAAATTTATTCAGACCTTTTTCAACGTTCACTCTATCAGGTGGGCGAATACTGGGAACGCAACCTTATTTCTGTTGCCACAGAGCACATGGCTACTGCGATTACAGAAAACCTGATGATTTTATTGCAGCCCGCCATATTTACAACCGAAAGAGTCGGCAAAAAAGCTGTGATTGCAACTGTTGCCGGCGAATACCATCAGGTTGGAGCCAAGATGGTTGCCGATATTTTCGAGATGAATGGCTGGGATGGGTTTTTTCTGGGAGGAAACACTCCCGGAAATGAACTGATTAGGTTTATCGATGAAAATAAACCTGATGTAATCGGATTGTCGTTGACCATATACTTTAACTTTCCGGTGCTGATTTCAGGGATAAAGCAAATAAGGCACTATTTCGATGACACTCCGTTAATTGTTGGCGGACAGGCTTTCAGATGGGGCGTAAAACCAGAAGCATTGTCAGCTTTTAAGGAAACCTATTACCTTGATTCGATAGGAGCACTAAACCGGTTTTTCTGATATTTATTTATACTTTAAAAATGATTCTGGAAGATTATAATAGTTTTCTGTTTGCGTATCTGAAAGAGCAAGCCAACATCTTACTTCTTGAAGTAAATATGGAAGGTACCATTGTTTACGCCAATAAGTTTGCATGTGCTATTACTGGTAAAGATTTAAAAGGGACTCATTTAGCAAATCTTTTTTCGGTTTCCAATGCCGATCCAATCAAACTTTTACTTGAGCAAAAGGCAGAAAAGATGATGTTTAATGTGAATATGGCAGATGATTTGCCACAAACATTCTATTTTTCGACATTTAAAAATGGAGACCTGACTTTTATCTTAGCTGAACTTAATTATGATGAAGTTGAGGGGTTGAGAAAAAACCTGATTTATCTTAACAATGATTTAAACAATATTACGCGTGAGTTGCAAAAGAAAAATATTCAGCTTGGGCAGCTTGACCAGCTTAAAAATCAGTTTCTGGGCATGGCAGCGCACGACTTGCGGAATCCTATCGGAAATATTATGATGTCCAGTGAGTACATATTAGATATGGACGGAAAAAATCTATCTGATGCAGCACGCGAACTTTTGTCTATAATTAATACCTCAAGCCAGTTTATGCTTGGATTAATTGATAATTTGCTTGATGTAGTTAAAATTGAATCGGGAAAATTTGATCTTCATTTTGAAGAAACAGACCTTGGTATATTTTTAGCATCTGTTGTGCGTTTCAATGCTATCCTTGCTAAAAATAAAGAGATTCAAATCACGCTTAATGTACCGACAGTCCTGCCGCCCATCCTCATAGACAGAGATAAAATAACTCAAGTGCTTACCAACCTGCTTACAAATGCTGTTAAGTTTTCTTCGCAGGGAACCGAAATAATTGTCAGTGCCATTCAAACAGACAAGGAAGTTTATATTTCAGTGCAGGATCATGGGCAGGGCATCCCTGAAAATGAGATTTCGATGCTTTTTAAACCTTTTTCTAATGTCAGTGTAAGATCAACCGGAGGCGAAAAGAGTACAGGATTGGGTTTAAGTATTGCCAAAAGCATCGTCACACATCATAATGGCAGAATCTGGGTAGAAAGCAAACAAGGACAAGGGAGCATTTTCACTTTTACTTTACCACTTACACAAAATAAATTATCATGAACAAGGAATTTTTGATCAAGACAGCTGAAAAGCTGAGTCAACCTTCCGCAGCCGCTGCAACTGAGTTTTCGGAAAAGGCTGAAGGTATGGCTGTTCTCATAAACAATCGCTTCAAAAAGCGCAGTGACCTCAATATGTTGATTGGTGAGGGCAATCTTGACATGATGATGGACAATCACCGGAATCATATGCGCTTTTTAACCTCAGTGTTTAAACATTTTGAACCCGAAGTGCTTGTTGAAACTGTTCTGTGGGTCTTCAGAGCCTACCGCAGCCATGGGTTCAAACTGACATACTGGCCAGCGCAGCTTGATGCCTGGGTGGAGATTTTTAAAACTGAACTGAGCCCTTCTGCCTATGCAGAAATTTATCCCTTCTACGATTGGATGATAATTCATAATCCCATATTTGCAAAAGTTAGTGATGAACTTTTATCTGGTCCGCCAGAGTTCAAACACTAAAACAATGTAAGCAGATTAATATAAATGAACTTGTTACCTGTTTTGGGTTTGTTTTGTGATAAGATTTTGCGAAACAAACGGAGTAAGATTAAGGTAAAAGCGAAAAGGGATAGAACAGCACCTTCAGCTTATCACTGACGGCAGTGGAAACTGAAAAAGCAGAGTCGGATTAAGTATAGATTTTATATAACAACTTTACAATTACTCTGATGAAAACTAAAGAAGACAATCATGAAGCATTCAATGGCATCAGCTTTTTATCAGAGACAGCGATTAACTTTACAACGGCTGGGATCAATCAAAGGATTTATACATATATCGGATCGTGTCTCAGTAAGTTAAACCCCGACGCCTACATTCTTGTAAATTCTTTGGATGATGAGAATAAGTTAGTCAGAAATGAGGCATTGATAACAAATTCTCAGACGCTTGAAAAAATAATCTCTACGCTGCGTTTTAATCCGAAACAGAAGACTTTCCCCTTTGATGACTCCATTTTTGACTTGATTAAAGGTGCTGTAACTAAATTTGAATATGGCATTCATGAAATGTCATTTAAAACCATTCCGAAAAGTATTGCTTCAGCGCTGGAAATAGTGCTGAATATTGGCGAAATCTACGGGATTGCATTTGTTGCCGAAGGAAGAATTTATGCTGTGGCAGCCCTGATATTTCCAAAAGGAAAAAAAATTCAACACATTGAAATAATCGAAATCTTTGTGCGACAGGCTTCGGTAACCTTAAAAAGGATCGATGCTGAAAAAAATGAAGAAAAATACCGAAGGCTTTTTGAGTTTATGTCGCAAGGAGCTTTTTATCAAAAAGCCGATGGGCACTTAACCGACGTCAACGATGCTGCTTTAAAAATGTTTGGGCTAAGCAGGGTAGAGTTTTTGAATAATGATCCTCAAAATGCAGTTTGGGATGTTATTGATGAAAACTTTTTAGCTGTTCCGACAGAATATACCCCATCAATAATTGCTTTGAAAGAAGGATCTCCAGTAAACAATCGAATTTTAGGTGTTTTCAATCCCCAAAAACAGGACTATGTCTGGATGACAATAAATGCCATTCCGGAATTTAATGAAGGCGAAACCAAGCCCTACAGGGTTTTCGTGACAATGCACGATGTGACAGAACTGAAAAATAAAGAGACAGCACTAAAAAAAAGCGAAGAAAAGTATAAAACTTTGTTTAACAACTCCATGACAGGGATGTTCAGAAGCAAAATTGATGGTTCAGCAATTTTGGATCTTAATCAAAAGGCAGCTGAAACTTTTGGTTTTACAATCGATGAAATGCTTGATTCCCCTTCAGCTATTCATTATGCAAATGCAAAAGATCGTGAAGAAGTCATCAGGCTTTTAAAGGAAAAAGGATCATTCACCGATCATGAAGTAGCGTTTCGCACAAAAACAGCTGAAATCAAAAATGTTTTGATGGCATGCCGGGCCGACTTTGAGCAAGAGATACTTGAGGGTTCATTTATTGATATCACAGAAAGAAAACGCATTGAAAAAGAAATACTAGAACATCAGCAATTATTAAAGTCGGTCACTTCAGAGGTTCAGGCTGTTCTTTTTGCGCTCGATGCGAATGGTGTTTTCACTTTCTCTGATGGCAGAGGTCTTGAAAAACTAGGGTTGAAACCGGGTGAAGTTGTTGGAATGAGTGCACTGGAAATCTACAAAGATTATCCAAACACAACAGACGCCATTAAAAAATCTTTGAAAGGAGCGCTTGTAAAAGCAGAGAGTCTGGAAGTTGCCGGATTGTTTTATGACACACTCTATCAGCCTATATTTGATGAGAAAGGTGAAATAATAAGTGTTATAGGAATAGCCATTGATGTAACAGAAACAAAGAAAATCGAAAGAGAATTGCTGCAAAGCAAAAGAGAGCTCTCAACTTTGATGGACAATATGCCCGGCATGGTATACACCTGTGAAAATGATGACAAGTGGACCATGAAATTTATCAGTGTCGGTTCATTTGAATTAACAGGATACAGGCCAGAGGAGTTGATTGACAACAAAGAAATTTCTTACGACGAACTCATCCATACCGACGACAGGCAAAAGGTTTGGGATGAAATACAAGCATCCATTTTAAAAGAAAAACCATTTAACATTGAATACAGAATTATCACAAAGGCCGGTCAGATAAAGCATGTCTGGGAGCGCGGTAGCTTACAGTTTGATTCAGAAAAAAACAAAAATTTGCTTGAAGGATTCATTACAGACATAAGCGAAAAGAAAGAATTTGAAGAAGCACTACAATCAAATTATTCTTTGATGCGCATGGCCGGAAAAACGGCGCGTTTCGGCGGATGGAGCGTTGATTTTGAAACGAATACTGTCCTTTGGTCAGACCAGGTGAAAGAAATCCACGAAATGCCTAAAGAATATATGCCGATCGTAGACGAGGGCATTTCATTTTATGCACCTGAATGGAAGGAAAAAATTACCAGAATATTTACTGATTGCGCGCAGAATGGTATTCCTTACGACGAAGAAATGGAGATAATTACTGGCAAAGGAAGGCGCATCTGGATAAGAACGACTGGAGAAGCCGTATGGGATGAATCCGGAAAAATCACAAAAGTTCATGGCTCATTTCAGGATATACATGATTATAAACTTATTACCGAAGCCCTCAAAGAAAATGAAGCCCGCCTTGACGAGCTTAATGCTACAAAAGATAAATTCTTTTCAATAATTGCACATGATCTGAGGAGCCCGTTTGCAGGCATTATGGGATTGAGTGAAATTCTTGTTGATAACATTCAGGAAAAGGATTATGAAAATACGGAAAGAATAGGCAGCCTCATTTTGGATTCTTCTCAGAAAGCATTGGCATTGCTGACAAATCTTTTGGAGTGGTCAAGGTCCCAATCCGGACGTATGGAATTTTTACCCGAATACTTGCAAATCGTGCCTTTGATCAAGGAGACTGCAGCGCTTTTTAATGAAGCGGCCGTTCAGAAATCTATTACGATCGACTTTCAATTGCCAAAAAATCCGATTGTCTTTCTTGACAAAGCAATGATAAGTACTGTTTTAAGAAATCTGATTTCAAACGCAGTGAAATTCACGCGACCTCATGGTAAAATTATCATCAAGCTCAATATTAGTTCTGAGGCCTGTGAACTCAGCGTTCAGGACAATGGTGTAGGAATTCCCAAAGAACACCTTGAAAAGTTGTTCCGCATCGAAGAAAGCTATTCCACAAGAGGAACAAATAATGAAAAAGGGACAGGCCTTGGATTGATACTCAGCAAAGAGTTTGTCGAAAAACATGGCGGACATATTCATGCGATCAGTAAAGAAGGTTTTGGCAGCACCTTCAGTTTTACTATACCCTTCAACAAGTCTAACAATATCAGCTTATAATCCGATGGAAGAAAAACTAAAAATACTGGCTTTTGTTCAAAATGAGGACAATCTAAGAATGTTAAAAGCGCAATTGAAAACTGTATTTCCGAATTCGGAGATTTATGTCGAATCAGACGGAAATGACGGACTTTCTATCGCTATAGAAAAAGATCCTGATGTCATTCTGTTGGATCTTTTGATACATGAAAATGAGAATATCGAATTATGCAGGCAACTAAAAACCCATCCAAAGCTGAATGACATTCCAGTGATATTTGTGGTTGCAAAGGACATCTGCATAGCCAGCCGAAGAAAGGTGCTTGAAGCAGGTGCAGATTGTTTTCTGTCAGAAGAAGCAGACGAAATTGAATTTTACTTGCAGATCAAGGCGATGGCAAAAATCAAAGCAGCCAATGTCAATAGAAAAACAGAAAAGGAAACTTTAGAAAAAGTGGCAGTGTCAAAAGACCAAATAGACGAGCGCTACCGCATTCTATCAGAAAGAACTTCAGATTTCACTTTTTCCTGTCAGAAAAAGAATAAAGCTTTTGAGATCGATTGGATAGCAGGCGCGGTAGAAAAAATAACAGGCTATTCACCAGCCCAGATTCTGGAGAAAAAATGCTGGGGTTTTATCGTGCACCCGGAAGATGTTGCCCTCTTTGAAAAATCTGTAATTTTTCTCACGGCAGGCGAAGAATCAAAATGCGAACTACGGATTATTAAACCTTCAGGAGAAATAAACTGGCTTTCAGTTAACACACTTTGCATTGAAGATGTTGAGAAAGGCATACAAATAATTTATGGTGGATGTATCAACATTACAGAACGAAAAGCTTTTGAAACAAGACTTCAGATAAAGGAATGGGCCATAGAATCGGCAATAAATGCCATCGTGACATCAGAAATGGACGGAACACTGAACTATGCCAATCCTGCATTTATAAAAATCTGGGGCTATGATGATGTCTCAGAAATTATCGGACGAAATGCCATCGAATTTTGGGAGGTAGGGCAGAAGGCAGAAGAAGTGATGAATACCGTTCTGGAGAAGGGAAGCTGGTCGGGCGAACTCACAGGAATCCGAAAAGACGGAAGCACATTTATTGCTCAGGTTTCAACAAACAAAGTCCTTGATAAAAGCGGAAGGGCTGTTTGTATGCAGGCATCATTTGCCGATATCACCGATCTTAAGAAAACAGATGAGCAACTAAGAACAAGCGACAGAATTTTCAATCATTCTTTGGACATGCTCTGCATTGCTGGATTTGATGGATATTTCAAAGTGCTTAATCCCTCCTGGTCAAAAACTCTTGGATGGAGCACTGAAGAAATGCTCTCCAGGCCATGGAATGATTTTGTTCATCCCGACGATTTAAATGCAACGGATAAAATTAAATCAGTAATTGTAGATGGCCAACAGATTTACCAGTTTGAAAACAGATACCGCTGCAAAAACGGCGATTACAAATGGCTTTCGTGGAATTCATTTCCCTACGAAGAAGATGGTGTCATGTATGGTGTAGCCAGAGACGTAACTTCACAACGTCAGACAGAACGTGAATACAAAACCTTATTCAATGAAATGCTGGATGGTTTTGCTTTGCATGAGATGATTTATGACAAGGATGGTAGGGCTGTGGATTATCGTTTTCTGAGTATCAATCCCGCCTACGAAGCAATGACAGGACTTAAAGCAAAAGATATTCTTGGCAAAACTTTGCTCGAAGCACTCCCTGACTCTGAAAAATACTGGATTGACACTTTTGCAAAAGTCGTCGAAACGGCTGAACCTGTTCATTTTGAAAACTACGCCAAAGAAATCGGTAAATACTATGAGGTTAAGGCATTTTCGCCGGCACCCAATCAGTTTGTATCCATCGTTTCAGATATCACCGACCGAAAAGTATCTGAAGAAGCTTTAAAAGAAAGTACGGCTTTTACCAGAGCGGTTATAGACAACCTTCCTATAGGGTTAGCCGTCAATTCTGTTGATCCAGCCGTAAGTTTTGAATACATGAATGATAAGTTTCCGGAGATTTACGGAACAACTAAAGCGGCACTTGAAAAGGCAGATTCATTCTGGGAAGCAGTATACGAAGATCCAATTTACAGAGAAGAAATAAAAACAAAAATCCTGGAGGATATTAACTCCGGCGACCCTGAAAGATTGCTATGGGAAGATGTGAAGATTGAACAAAAAGGAAAGAAAACGCGCTATGTATGGGCGCAGAATACTCCTATACCCAACAAATCACTGATGATTTCAATGGTGAGGGACATCACCGAAAGAAAAAACGCAGAGATTAATCTGCGCAAAAGCGAAGAGAAATTCAGATCAATAATTGACTCTATACCACTTGCAATTCACCTTACAACAGAAGTTGAGCAAATAACGGAATATGTAAATCCAAGCATGGTAAAAATGTTTGGATACACACAAGAGGAAATCCCCTCCGTTGCACAATGGTGGCCTTTGGCTTATCCTGATGAAGAATATCGTGCGTATATTTCCAATGAATGGAACAAAAGGGTTGTCCGTGCATTGGAAACACAGACTCCAATTGAGCCCATGGAAGTCATTTGCAATTGTAAAGATGGCTCAAAAAAGAATATTCTTTGGAGTTATATTACTATGGGTGGATTAAATTACTCTATGGGACTTGATATAACCGATCAAAAGCAAACCGAGAAAGAACTGCTGGAAAGTGAGGAGCGTTTCCGCGCGCTGCACAATGCCTCCTTTGGTGGGATAGCCATTCACGATAAGGGTATCATTCTTGCCTGCAATCAGGGATTGTCGGAAATGACCGGCTACAGCATTGAAGAACTGATCGGAATGAATGGACTGCAGCTGATTTCAGACAATGTAGTCGATATCGTAATCAATCACATTAATTCAGGCTATGAAAAACCCTATGAATCAATCTGTGTAAAAAAAGACAAAACTGAATTCCCCGTCAGAATCGAAAGCCGCAACATTCCTTACAAAGGAAAGATGGTTCGTGTAACAGAATTCAGAGATATTACAGAACAAAAAAGGTTTGAGAGAGAATTAATAGAAAGTGAAGAGCGTTTTCGGTTATTGGTAAAAAATTCTTCTGATATCATTGTTATAGTCAATGAAAATGGCATACAACAATATATCAGTCAGGCCATGAAAATGATTACAGGATATGCACCAGAGATATTTTTAGGTAAAAGTATCCTTGATGCTGCTCATCCTGATGACATTTTAGCTGCAAGGGAAGCATGGGAAAAAACGATTAAAAATCCGGAACAGACAATTAGCTTGCAGTACAGGCACAAGCATAAAACCAAAGGATGGATTTATCTTGAGGCCATTGGTCAAAGTTTTCTTGATACACCGGGTATTAATGCAGTTGTGGTAAGTATCCGTGATATAAGTCAGCGAAAACAGACCGAAATGATCAAGCAGGTACAGTACAATATTGCAAGATCAATACTTAATGCCGAAAACCTTTTTAATTTACTCGAAATTGTAAGAGATGAACTTGGACTTATGTTTGACACCACAAATTTCTTTGTGGCGATGTATGATGCTGAAAGAGATCTATTGATCAATACAATCAACAAAGATGAAAATGACTATTACAATGAGTGGCCGGCCGACAGGTCACTCTCCGGCCATGTCGTCAAATCAGGCAAATCCGTTTTAATGAGCAGAAGCGACATTGACCGTTTTTCAATTAAACACAATGCCGAATTGATTGGCGCCCCTGCTTTAAGCTGGATGGGTGTTCCAATTACTGTTGAGAACACTGTTGCGGGCGTGATGGCTATTCAAAGCTATACAGATACTGAAGCGTACAATGCAGCAGATATGGCAATGCTCGAAATGATTGCACACGAAATTGGTATTTTCCTCGAAAGACAACAGAATATCGAGAACCTCATTGTAGCCAAAGAAAAAGCAGAAGAAAGCGACAGATTAAAAACAGCTTTCATTAATAATATTTCCCACGAAATCAGAACCCCACTCAATGGAATCCTGGGATTTGGACAGCTTATGGCCGAAGAGGATATAACTTCAGAAGAAAGAACAGTTTACTTGAAAACGCTGCAGAATTCAAGCAGCCGTTTGATGAATACTGTAACCGACTACATGGACATGGCTTTTATTGCTTCGGGCAGTCTTGAATTGAATAAGACGGATTTTCTACTCTTTCCATTTTTAACCAGGACGACTCAAAAGATGCGCGAATACAGCGATAGCAAAAACATTGAGCTGGAATTGATGGTAAACAACGACTTATCCAAAATTATCCTGCACACAGATAAAGAGTTTTTTGAAAAAGTTTTGCTGAAACTCATCGATAATGCCATAAAGTTTACTGATCTTGGTAAGGTCAGCGTTGGTTATCATTTTGAAAAGGATAAACTGGAGATTTTTGTACAAGATACCGGACGAGGCATTGCCGCTGATAAACTAAATTTCATTTTTGAAATGTTCAGTCAGGAAGATACTGCATTGACACGGGGCTACGAAGGTAGTGGTCTCGGACTTGCCATCGCTTCAGGCATTGTAGATAAATTGGGTGGTGAAATAAAGGTGAAATCTGAAAAAGGAAAAGGTTCAGTATTCAGTTTTACCATTCCATCGAAAGATGTGAAGGAAGAAGTCCATGCAACTTCCCTTCCGAATGGAATAACAAAAAATGTTTCTAAACCAGTTGTTTTGGTTGCAGAAGATGAAGAGTCCAACTATTTACTGATGGAAGTTATTGTCAGAAAATCCGGAAGCGAATATCTTCATGCCATGAACGGAGCTGAGGCGGTAGAGATTTGCAAACAAAGGCCCGATATAAGTCTTGTCTTGATGGATATAAAAATGCCGGTTTTGAATGGCATCGAAGCAACCAAACTCATACGTGGTTTTCGTCCTGAATTGCCTGTCATTGCAACAACAGCTTTCGCCCAAACAGGTGATGAAACCAGAATTTTACAGATGGGCTTCAATGCCTATTACGCAAAACCTATCAGCCCACAAATTCTTAAAGAAATCATTGAAAAATATAGCAATTAATTTCGGTATTACTTTACTGCCATCCAAGTTTTTCCTGAAATTCCTCATCGATGAGCTTATTCAGAATATCGCAGCCATGCGCAAAAAGCCGGTTTGCATTGTCTTTTTCTTTGAATTCAAAATGAAGTTCTTTATAGTCTCCTCTTTTTGGCAATAAGCTAAGTGCCTCGTCTAAAGCCTCTTCCGGACTTGTGATGCCATTTACGGAAAAACACGAAAGCATTTCAACTATTTGTTGGAAAGACGTTTGTGCAAGCGGCCCGCTCAGTTGCTTATCAATTTTCTGAATCCTTCGTTGCGAATTGGTAAAACTGCCTCCAATTTCCCATGGATAGGAGGATGGTAACACCAAATTGGCCATCTTAGCTGTTTCGGTCATGAAAAGATCCTGAACTAAAACAAAATTCATGCGCTGAATCATTTGCTTCATTTCGTGTGGTTTCAAAGCACATCCCACAGGATCTTCACCAAATATGAAAGCGTTTTTTACTCTACCACCGGTGAATAACTTATAAACGCTATTCACAGTAAAAGGCAACTCATCAACTTTCCATTTATAGGCCATACGGTATTGCAGGTCTTCATCAAGAATTGATTCAGCACCCGGGCCAATTTTGTGACAGACGCCCATATCAAAAATACCGTGGCTGTTATTTTTCTCTTTGAGGGAGATAAGTCCGTTGGCTGTTTTGCCCAGTTTTCCGGTTATCATTGCCAGATTGTGCATGGCCATGCTCGCATTTGCAGACAATTCCTTCTCTTCAAACACCATCAAAGCATTCATTTCATCATTGTATTCAATAGCAAAGGCTGCAATAGTATCTACATCGGCACCTGCCATTTCAAGTAGTTTTTCGAAGTCATCACGCAACATAGCTTCACGGTATTCATCCCAGCCTTGCGTGCGATCTTTGATGAAAAGACTGTTTTGCAAATTGTTCTTCAGCAAATAATGGTTTACTGCCTTGATGAAATAGAAGTAGTTTTTTATCGCAATAACACGGTCGGCTTTCTCGCTGAACCAGCTGTCAGGATTGGTTGTAATATGTACAACCTCAATGCCTTCCTTGTGTTTGGTGTTAAAAATCAAATGATTTATTACAGGATGGTCGAGATGAAGTTCATTGCCTGCAACAAAAATCTTTGACGCACCTCTCAAATCGCAATAAACAGCGTTTTCGTTTGAGTTATGAAAATATCCTTCGCCGCGACCCATGTAATGGAAGCTGCTTACATTATTGGTTTTTGCTCCGGCACGTGCCAGTTTTTGAATCAAATAAAGCTCTTCGTTGGTAAGGCGGGCGCCACCAAAGAAACTGTTTTGGTCAGGATTTACAGCTTTGATGCGTTCAGCAATAATTTCGTAAGCGCGCTCAAAACTGATTTCGATCCATTTATCACCTTCACGAAGCATTGGTTTTGTCAGACGGTCTTTGCGGCTAAATAACTTATAGCCAAACATTTGCCTGCGGTTAATGAGTCCAAGCCGGTTTATCTCGCCTACTCTTGGTGATGCACCATAAAATTGTCCGCGATAGTGATGAAGATTTACCTCATAGCCCTCTGAACCAAAAATATCAATGCTTTGAATAGTTTCAAGGGGCAATGGACCGGGCTTAAAGCTGTAGTTTTCTCTGATGGCTCCGGTCGGACAAGTGGTGATGCACAATCCGCAGCTTTCGCAGCTTGTTTCATTCAGCGGCAATTCCATAGCAGGCGAAACGAAACTCTTGAAACCTCTGTTGATTAAGCCCAGAGCTCCTGCACCTGTCACCTCTTTGCAAATACGGATGCAGCGGGAGCAAAGGATACATTTATTGTTATCAATTTCGATGAAAGGATGCCTGAAATCGACCTCGTGCTGATGATATTCGCCTTCAAAAGCCTTCTGTTCTGCATCGTAGTTTGTTGAATGTTTTTTCAGATCACAGTCGAAATAGGCGTTGCAACCACATTCCAGACAACGGCTTGCTTCCATTTGGGCAACAAATTCGTCAGCATAACCCAATTCAACTTCACTGAAATTATTTCTTTTATCTGGCTCCAATACCGGCATTTCCTGTCGCACTTGTTGCGGGAAATGATGTTTATAATCCGAAGAAACCTGCGTTTTAAAATTGTCTTTTTTGCTTAGAAATTCCTTTTTCGTCGGGATTATTTCCTGGCCACTGAGGTATTGATGACAGGAATTGGCAGCAATTTTTGCCTGTGCTATTGCTTCTATAATGGTAGCCGGTCCCGTAACTCCATCTCCTGCAGCAAATACTGATGGAATACCTGTTTGAAGTGTTTTTTTATTGGCATCAATATCTCCCCAACGGTTTATGACGAGCTTGCCCTGATCTGAATCTGCATTGATATCATCAATAAAATTGACATCAGTTTTTTGCCCGATTGCCGCAAGAATGAAGTCGGCCTTAAGTTCGAACTCCGAATCAGCCAATGGCACTGGTCTGCGACGGCCCGAAGCATCAGGCTCACCGAGCGTCATTCGGATAAGTCTGACAGTTTTTAGTTTCCCATTTTCATCTTTTGTAATTTCAACAGGGTTTGTTAAAAACAGGTATTCAACACCTTCGAGCTTGGATTCATGAATCTCAATTGGGTTTGCAGGCATTTCTTTTTCGGTACGCCGATAAACGATATATACCTTTTCGGCATTACAGCGAATCGATGTACGGCAGCAATCCATGGCTGTATTTCCTCCCCCGACAACGACCACCGTCTTTCCGCTGAAATCGTATTTCTGTCCTGTAACTTCCATGTTTCTAAGGAAGTCGATGCCTGAAAAAACGTTTTCAGCATCATCGCCAGGACAACCGACACCTGTGCCTTTTTGCGATCCTATTGTAAGTACAGTGGCATCAAAATTTTCTTTCAGATCCTTATAGCGGATGTTGTCTCCCAACTTTTTTTGATAGTGAATTTTCACGCCAAGATCAGTGATGTTTTTCACTTCTTTATCAAGCAGATTATTTGGAAGTCTGTATTCCGGAATGCCATAACGAAGCCATCCTCCGGGATTGGGAGCTGCTTCAAAAATTTCAACTGCATGACCTTCCAGCCTTAGAAAATATGCCGTCGAAAGGCCGCCCGGGCCAGCACCGATAATGGCAACTTTTTTCCCTGTTTCGGCTTTGAGTTTCGGTACAAATTTTTCAATTGATTCCAGATCGCGGTCAGATGCGAAACGCTTCAGATAGTCGATTCCAACAGCAGCACCCTCTTCCATCAATCCTCTGCGGCAGGCGGCTTCGCAGGGTCTGACGCAAACACGACCGCAAATTGCCGGAAGCGGATTGGTTTCTTTGATCAGGGCAACAGCATCAGAATAGCGGCCTTTGTCGATGAGTGAGATATAACCTTGCACATCAACACCGGCCGGACAAGTTTGCTTGCAAGGGCCAAGACAGTCGGCATAATGGTTGCTGAGCAAAAGATCCAATGCAGTTTTACGCGATGTTTTCACTGCTTCAGATTCTGTGTTAACTTCCATTCCTGGAGTGATATATGTTGAGCATGAAGGCTGATGACCGCGCATTCCGGCAACCTCAACAACACACACATAGCATGAAGAAAAGGGTTCGATGCGCGGGTCGTGGCAAAGGGTTGGAATTTCAATGCCATGGCGTGTTGCACATTCGTAAATGGTTTCACCTTCGAAGCCACTTACTAAATTGCCATTCAGTTTTATGTTGATATATTGACTCATTTCTTAGGATATTTGAAGTTAATAGCTAAAAGCGGGAAGCTGAGGTGTCGTGATTATCAGTTGAATATTCAGTGTTATTTGTCTTTGCCGTAAGGGGATTATTTCCAATTTCTTTTGACAATTATTTTTCATGATCAGATGGTTTTTCAAATTCTTTTTCCCATTTATTCTTTCTGCTTCGGACCAATTTACTCCACTATCACAGCATCAAACTTGCACACATTGAAACATTCGCCGCACTGTATGCACATGGATTGGTTAATCACATGCACTTTTTTTCTGTCGCCGTCAATGGCATTGGTAGGGCATTTTTTGCCGCAAACCATACAACCGGTGCATGTATCGGGATTAATTGAATATTTAAGCAAGGGTTTGCATACTTTTGCCGGGCACTTTTTATCAAAAATATGTGCCTCATACTCGGCTCTGAAATATTGCAGTGTTGTCAGAACAGGGTTGGGTGCAGTCTGGCCAAGTCCGCAAAGTGAATTGTTTTTTATTTGGAAAGCGAGGTTTTCAAGCAATTCGATGTCACTTTCTTTTCCTTTACCCTCTGTGATACGTTCCAGAATTTCGAGCATACGTTTTGTTCCAATCCGGCAGAAGGTGCATTTACCGCAAGATTCATCCTGTGTGAAATGAAGGAAAAATTTAGCCAGATCTATCATGCATGTGGTTTCATCCATCACTACCATCCCGCCTGAACCCATGATAGCGCCTGTAGCATTCACTGAATCGTAATCAACACGTGTATCGCCCAGTTCGGCTGGAATACAGCCACCTGAAGGACCACCAAGTTGCACTGCCTTAAACTTTTTACCTCCCTGAATGCCTCCTCCAAGCTTAAAAATAATATCATTGATGGTGATGCCCATCGGCACTTCTACCAAACCTCCGTTGCGGATTTTTCCTGTAAGCGCAAACACTTTGGTTCCTTTGCTTTTTTCAGTACCATAGGCTGCATAAGCTGCCGGGCCGTTGTGGATAATCCAGGGGATGTTAGCCCATGTTTCCACGTTGTTGATATTTGTTGGCTTTTTCCAAAGACCGGAAACAGCCGGAAAAGGTGGCCTTTTTCTGGGCATTCCACGCTGTCCTTCAATGGACGCTATCAGTGCTGTTTCTTCACCGCAAACGAAAGCTCCGGCACCTTCTTTTACATAGATGTCGAAATTGAATGTTTTGTTGCCAAAAGGATTTTTGCCCAGATATCCTTTTTCTTTTGCCTGGGCAATAGCGATATTGAGCCGCTTGATTGCGAGTGGATATTCAGCACGACAGTATATTACGCCGGTTTGTGCGCCAATGGCATAACCACCGATCATCATCCCTTCGAGCACAGCATGAGGATCGCCCTCAAGAAGCGAACGATCCATGAAAGCACCCGGGTCGCCTTCGTCGGCATTGCAGATGATATATTTTTCGTCGTTTTCGCTTTGGGCGGCAAAACGCCATTTGAGTCCTGTGGGAAACCCTCCGCCACCTCTGCCACGGAGCCCGGAATCAAGCACAGATTGAATAACTTCAGTACCGCTTATATTTTTTTCAAAAATGGCCCTGATTGCCTGATAAGCACCATGCACTTCAGCTTCTGTAAGCGATTCAGGGTCGATATGACCGCAATTACGCAATGCAATTTTTACCTGACCATCAAAAAAATCTTCCTCCGTTGCCTTGAAACCGCTTGCGCTGACAGCATTATCAGTATCTACCTTACCTTGTGTGATATGTTTCAAAATGGTTTGTTCAACCTTGTCTGCTGTCATATCTCCATAAAGCACCCAGCTATCCTTGTCCCTGATTTCTACCAGTGGTTCTTTATAGCACATGCCTATGCAGCTTGTTCTTGAAAGTTCAAAATCAAGTGTGCCTTCTTGCAGCATCTGATGAAGCTTATCATAGGTTTTTGAAGCTCCGGCTGCGATTCCGCAACTTCCGAGTCCAACTATTACCTTGGGTTTGGTATATGTTTCTATCATTGTATTGACTTATTGGGTGTTGGAAATGTTTTCTTTTTTCATTTCACGAATAACTTTCACAGAAGCTTTTCCTGTTAGTTTGCCATAGGTGTTTTCTCCAATCATCATCACAGGAGCCAGTGAGCAGCATCCCAGACAAGCAACAGATTCAAGCGTAAAGAAACCATCTTCTGTTGTGCCGCCGTCTTTTACATCCAGTTCGCCCTTAATGGCGTCGGTGATAGAGTTTGCATTTTGCACATGGCAAGCAGTGCCATGGCAAACTTTTATGACGTTTTTTCCAACAGGATGCAACCTGAATTGTGCATAAAAAGTGGCAACCCCATAAATATCTGCTATCGGTATGTTTGTTTCTTTAGAAATCATTTCAAATGCCTTTGAAGGAATATAGCCAAACATATGTTGAGTTCCCTGAAGCAAAGGAATCAAGCTTCCGCTTTTGTTTCTGTAGCGGGTAAACAGTGCTTCAAGTTGGGTCAGGTCAGCCTCAAGCTGAATCCCATTCACTTTTTCTTTTGCGATACGATGAATACGCATATTCAGGTAATTTAATTTGTTTTGAGCGACCTAAATTATACATATTTCAAAGTTCAACATTCATTAAATGCTGATTTGCAATAATTTATATTCAATCTAAATAAGATTAAAGTATAATCAGCTGGATTTGACGGACAAACAAAAATCAGAAAATGGAGGCTATTCAGAGGGGACATAAACTTTGCAAAAAACTAAGGAAATTCTCTCAGTAAATCACTTAGAATATATGGAGGATGTACTTATCAGATATTTCGAAACCGGATAGATTAAAAAAGCAACAATATGCCATCATGTTTTCTGGCGCAACAGGACTGAAATAATACCATTGCCAGTAGTTTGAAAATTAAAAAACAATTTCTAACTTACTGATGTAGAAATATAGTTTAAACAGGAAATTGAATTCAAGGATGAATATGTATTCGAATTTTTCGATGATGTGAGGTGGTTATATTTATAGCTTAGATAATGCATTAAACACAGAAGGTGCAGCGCACCGTAATATTTTCATAATGGCAAACCTGGCTTTTTCAGTAGGCCTAAATATTTATTAAGGTCAACCAAGTGTCCAATATATATACCACAGATATTCAATTAGATACAATGAGTTAGAGAGATTGTAATTTTATAATAGTCCAAAACTATTATAAAATTTTACAATGTAAAATGCCGATGCTTCTTGAAAATAGTCCAATGATCCGCCAAAGGCGGAGAAATAGGGCTATATTGAAAGTGCAATCGATATAAATCACCCGGGTTTAGAAATCGTCAAAGATATTGTTCTGTTTTTTACGGTTTTTTTGATTTCTTTCATAAAGATCGCAATCAAAATCGAGAGATACGTCTGTCTGTGGCTTGTCGAAGTCGCCCTGAGAAATACCAAGCACCGGATCATTGTATATTTTTTGCATATAGAGTGCCCAGATCGGAAGTGCCATATTTGCACCCTGTCCAAGTGTGATGCTTCTGAAATGCGCACTGCGGTCTTCGGCGCCTGTCCATACTCCGGTGGTGAGGTCAGGTGTGATTCCCATAAACCAGCCATCTGATTGATTTTGGGTAGTTCCTGTTTTTCCGGCTATAGGGTTCCGCAGGCTGTATTTTCCCCGCAGACGCATACCGGTTCCACTTTCTACAACACCTTTCATTAGTTGAATCATTTTGAAGGCGGTTACTTCATCCAGCGCATCTGATTGCTCCGGAGCAAACCGTTCAATCAGATTGCCGTTTTTGTCTTCGATACGAACGATGAAGTAGGGCTTGATGTAGACACCTTTGTTGGCAAAAGTATTCATGGCGCCAACCATCTCATAGAGTGTTATTTCAGGAGTTCCAAGTGCTATTGCCGGGACTGGATCAATGGGAGAGGTTACGCCCATTTTACGCGCCATCTGAATGACTGTCTCGGGAGGAAAACGCTTGATAAGGTAGGCCGAAATCCAGTTATTTGAATTGGCAAGCGCCCACTTTAATGTCACTTCCTCACCAATTCTGTCGTTGCTGGAATTTCTTGGTTGCCAAAAACTGCCATCATATAGCTGAACACTGTAGCTGATATTTGGTATTTTGTAGCAAGGCGTATACTCACCTTCCTGCATTGCCAGCGTGTAAAGGAATGGTTTGAAAGTGGAGCCAACCTGTCGGCGGGCCTGTGTAACATGGTCAAACTTGAAATACCTGTAGTCGATACCACCTACATAGGCACGTACCTGACCAGAATGCGCATCTACTGACATAAGACTCGATTGCAGGTAAAACTTATAATAACGTATCGAATCCATCGGACTCATAACTGTGTCGATTGAGCCATTCCACGAAAAAACGCGCATACGGATTGGCGTATTAAATGACTTGATGATGGAGTCATTTGATAAGCCTTCACGCTTATGCAGCCGGTAACGATCGGATCGGCGCATGGCCTGATTGAGTATCTTTTCAACTTCCTGTTTTACATCTGAAGGAGGGAATACGAATGGTGCATTGGCATGACCTTTCCAATGTTTAAAAAACGCTGACTGTAGTTCACCTCCAAGATGCTCGCGAACCGCTTCCTCGGCATAACGCTGCATCCGAGAATTGATGGTAGTATATATTTTGAGGCCATCCTTATAGATGTCGTAAGGTTTGCCATTTGCCTTATAATGTGTGGAAGCCCAATTACGCATTTCTGCTCTGAGAAATTCACGAAAATAGGTAGCAGTTCCGGTATTGTGGTCAAGAAGGCCAAAATTGGACATGTCAATGGGTAACTGGCTTACGCGCTCATAAACATTGTCATCAATAAATTTGTAATCATTCATTTTCTTGAGTACCAGATTTCGTCGCTGCAGCGCACGTTCAGGGTTTCTGACAGGGCTGAACCATGTGGGAGCATTTACCACACCAGCCATTAGTGCAGCTTCCTCAAGTGAAAGATCCTTGGTTGCTTTTCCAAAAAATGTAAGTGCAGCTGATTTTATGCCAAAAGCCTGACTTCCGAATTCAACAGTGTTGAGATACATTGCCAGAATCTCTTCTTTTGAATAATTGCGTTCAAGTTTTGTGGCTGTTACCCACTCCTGAAATTTTCTCAGAACAAGGCGATGGAATGAAAGATTGCCTTCACGGGGGAAAAGATTTTTGGCAAGTTGCTGTGTGATTGTGCTGCCACCACCCTTGCTGTTGCCGGTAATTAAACCCCATGCAACACGCAAAAGCGCTTTTTCATCTATTCCCGAATGCTCGGTGAAACGGATATCTTCGATAGCAAGAAAAGCATTCACCAGATCCGGAGGTAAATCACGAAAGTGAATATTTGATCTGTTCTCTATATAAAAAGCGCCTAGTACTTCACCATCTGAAGAATAAATCTGTGATGCAAGATTTGTTTCAGGATTTTCCAGCTCTTCGAAAGTGGGCATTGCACCAAACCAACCACTTGCTACACCATAAAAAAACAAAACGGTCAGAATTAAAATGCTCACAAAACTCATCCATAGTATTTTGATGAGCATTCCTTGAAAGTTATTTTTCTCTTTTGTCATTGCTTATATGATTAAGCGCTAGTTGGGGTTTTTTTCAATACGAATGCCTACGTTCCTGATACCATGCAGCACTTCTTCTCGCATAGCTTGTTCAATATCTATTGTATAAGTGCCTGATAAAGGAAATTTTAGCGACTGGTTCAGTAAAATCAGATGATCTCTGTGCTGCCCGGAACCTTTTCCGTTCCATTTTCCCGAAAGATCAGCCAACACACATTCAATAGTGTCGTGCGTTACGTTGCCATTGGGAAACCGGGTCTGCATAAAGAAGTATAAGTTACTGTAACGATAAGAAATATCATTTCGTATATGTATAAAAAACCGGAAAGTATTCAGGGTGTCGTTTACATTTATTTCAAACCTTTGCTTGTCATCCATATGCCAGCCATCATTCCCTATAGGAACAACATCATCAAAAATTGCACGGCTGCTGCAGGAAACGAAAGAATGACCCAACAGAAACAGCACTGCTGAGAAAAATATAACAGACACACTTTTTCTGTAAAAACGAAAAAAACCTGTTTGCTTCATTATCTTTTTCTGTTCGGTTTATTGGGTTTTAGAGGCTTATCAAATCGATTAAGATCGCCTTCAAGGGGATTTCCGACAGGTAGGTCAGATGCTTGGGTTTCCTGCATAAAGGCAAAATCTTCAAGTTTTTCAGGAAAAACGCCTTTTTTATTGTCTTCAGCAATAGCTTTTACTTTGTCAATCGGAATGCCAAGCAGGTTGTTCCGGTCGTCGAAATAGGCATACCACATCAGGCCTTTGAAAACATCACTTTTCTGATGTGAAGCATCTCCTTTTTTGGTGCGTAATATCGTTCTGTCATCAGGAAAATCCTTGATTGCATCAACATATGAATCGTATTCATAGTTAAGGCAACATTTGAGCTTTCCACAAAGTCCGGCGAGTTTCTGAGGGTTAGGAGAGAGCTGCTGAACACGGGCCACAGTAGTTGAAACCGATTGAAATTCAGCCATCCATGAGGAGCAGCAGAGTTCACGCCCACATGGTCCAATTCCACCAAGTTTTGCAGCTTCCTGCCGCATTCCTATTTGCCGCATCTCAATCCTTATGCGAAATTCTTCAGCCATTCTTTTGATAAGTTCCCTGAAATCGACCCTGTCTTCAGCAGTATAATAGAATATTGCTTTCGTTCTGTCTCCCTGATATTCCACGTCATTCAGTTTCATATCGAGCCGGAGATCGTAAATCATTTCGCGTGTTTTCTTCAGGGTTCCTTCTTCAAGATCGATGCCGCTTACCCATTTTTCAACATCTGAAAGCTTTGCATGACGATAGATTTTTCGAAGCTCTTCAGGCCTTTGATTGGCTTTTTTGCGCTTCATCTGAATCTCAACAATGTCGCCTGTGAGGGTAATAACGCCCAGATCATGGCCTGCTGCGGCTTCAACGGCCACAATTTCGCCTTCCTTAAGTGCTATGTCGGGAGTGTACGAAAAAAATTCTTTGTGGTCATTTTTGAAGCGGACTTCTGCAATCAGTAAAGCGTTGGTTTTATTCGGACTTTCATAGTCTTTAAGCCAGTTGTGTGTATCGAGTTTGCAGCATTGGTGCTGATAGATGTGGTCTTTTGGATTATATACACGTGGGGCACGGCAACATCCTCTTGGTAAAAAAGATTCTGTTCCCTTGCCTTTTATTTCTTCATTCATTTTATTCCTATTTGATCAGCAAAAATAAACATTTTAGGAAGGCGGAGTTCATGGCTTCACCTGTAGTAGTTTTAGGACCTTCAAACTTGTATCCATGAAAAGAATCTGAGCATTTGCGTTGCGTTCGATCTGTTGAATGCCTTCTTCCATGAGCGAAACCATTTCAAGGATATTGGCATGATGTACGAAAGGTGCAAATTTTGAAGCAAACGCGTGTTCATCACCAGTAAGCCTTACCAGTTCAGAAAGGCCGTTATTGCTTAGCAATGCATTTCGGAAAAGTGTGAGCCCGTAATTAAGAAAAGCCTTCTGTCGTTCACGACCAATTCCGTTGATATTTGCACAAAAGTCGATTAGCTCAGAAACGCTTTTTCTAAAACACAATCGCATCCATTGCTGGAAATTATGGAAGTGGAATTTTTCTTCTTCAGCATTGTCATGCAGCCGAAGCGCTTCAAGCCAGTTGCCATGCGCTACGGCAGCTATATCACTTACTTCTGCTGTCCGGCAATCATAAAATGTTGCGAGGGCTTTTGTTAGTTCATCTGTCTCAATACGAGGTATTTTTACCTGATATGTCCTTGATTTTATTGTCGTCAGAATTTGTTCAGGTTCCTCAGCTATGAGGATAAAAAGTGTGTTTTCTGGTGGTTCCTCCAAAAGTTTAAGGAGTTTATTTGCTGCGGTGATATTAAGTTTTTCGACCATCCAGATGATCATCACCTTAAATTTACCTTCGTAAGCTTTAAAATTGAGCCTTCGTATAATTTCACTTGCATCACGGGCAAAAATTGTCCCTTGTTTGTTTTCAACGCCTAAAAAATCATACCATCGGTTTAAATCCACATAAGCTTTATGGTTCAGGATAAACTCGCGCCATTCCTCAGCAAACAGCTTTGATTCCGGATCTTTTTTTACTTTTTTGGTAGTTGTGGTTGGATAGATGAAATGCAAATCAGGATGTGTAAGCCTTGCTGATTTAATGCACGAAGGACAGGTTCCGCAGCTGTCGTCAGGGGTAGGAGCGGTGCAGTTCAGAAATTGCCCATATGCCAAAGCCAGTGCCAGTTTTCCAATGCCGGGAGGCCCCCAGAATAGCTGCGCATGGCTGACACGGCCATCTTTGACAGATTGCACGAGGCGATCTTTCACTGCTTTTTGCCCGATAATATCAGAAAATTTCATTGTATTTGCCCGCTGTTTTGATGTTTCAAAATTACAGTTTTTTGCCGATAATGGTTCAATCATTCAATCATGTTAAGAAGTGTTTTCGAGTAAGATTGAGTTTTAAAAAAAAAGAGGGGATGAATGTTCATCTCCTCTTCTTTAAAGCAATGCTTTATAATGCTATTTTCTCACTCTTCTGAGCTTGTAGGTATCCAGCTCCAGAATGCTGTCGAGCCATTCGAATGATCCGTCGGAATAAACAATTGCCAAAACCGGATATTTTGAATTGTCATATGGATCAGTGAACATTTTGAATTCAATCTTGCCAATTATTGCATTCAAACCAACCTGAATCAGTTCGAGATCGATTTGACTGTTAAGGAAACCGAGATCAAAATTGCCGCTTTCTTCTCCTTGAATCATATGATTGTCAACAGCGGCTGCATTTGCAAAGCCCTGAATCTTCAATGGATCGACAAGGTAGTTTCCTGATACCTTTTCAACATCTTCCATGTTGGATGCATAAGTAATTTCAGCATCATAACCCATTAGTGTAATGTTGTTAAGTTTGAAAGAGAGGGCTGAATTGTATTTGGTTCCACTTCCTGTCAAGCTCATTTGGAATTGATAGGGAGCCATTGTCATTTGCGCATTCATTGTTGTTGGGCGTCCGGCATCGGTATATGATGCGCTGTAGCTGCCCGACATTTGCGTTGTACCACTGATTTTATGCTCAAGATTTGCATTGGTAGGAATTGTTTCTTCATAAGTTTCGGTAACCCATGTATTTGTCCAATCGTCCCAGTAGGTTTCTGTATACTCAATGGTAATCATCTGTATATTGCTGATAGAAAGTTCAGCGTTATTTTGCTGATTGGAGTAGGCTAATTCATCGGCGGGATAAATCAGCTTGAACATATTCTCACTTGTCTGTATTAATTCAAAATCGTCAATATTGAAGTTGAATTGGTACGTCCCAAAATCGTCAATGGCCAGACTTTTATTGTTGCCTGACACATCTTTACGGAATAAATCCTTAAATTCAGCTAAATGGCGTCTGCCAGGTTGAATCATCAAATCACCCACGATTTTTTTCATATCTCCAATATCCATCATACCAGAGAGAAAATTGAGTGATTTCATTGAGGGAGTCTCCATTACCAAACTCATGTCATTGGTAATTTTTTGCGTAGCGTTTCTGAGTTCTATTTTTGCATCCTCTGCTTTAAGCTCAGTCTCCTTTTTGTCATCTTTGTTGCATGCGGTAAAAGTTAGAACAAATGCAAAAAAGATTAAGGTACTTAATAATTTTGTTTTACTCATAGTGATATGTTTTAGGTGTTTTTAATTAAAGACAAATATACAACAAATCTTATTTTAAGATTTCATTAACAGAATTTTTTTAGTTGTTTAGCATTTTCTTTTAACTTAGACGCTTAATTTTAAGCGAAAGTTGCAGTTTCATGGGTTATAAAAATGAGAAATAAAAACTATTTATTTTTAGTTGTATTGCTTTTTGGGTTTTTTTTTCTATCTTGTAAAGAGACATACAACAGTTCCGGAAAACAGGAAGAAACAGAAGTAACAGATATACAAGAAGTTAAAGCAGTTACAGAACTGCTTCCTGGTGATATTCTTGTGAGACCTAACCTGAATATTTTGCCCGGCACTTCTATTGTTTCTGGCAGAAGTGATTTCGGGCATGCTGCAATTGTTGTCAAAGGAAATAAACATAACAATATCGATAGTCTGCTTGCCGGAGCAACAATCGTTGAAGCTATTGCAAGAGACGTTCCTCCTGCTTTTCAGGTTAGGGAAATAGCAGCATTCAAACAAAGTAATATCATTGCTTTCAATAATATCAGCTTTGGCAGAAAAAATGCTGGAAACAGATACCTTCTCAGACTTCAATTACCTCAATCGGCTATAGATTCAATTGTTGCTTTTGCACTCGATCAAAAAGGCGATTTGTATTCCTGGACTGCCACAAAACGTTTTCCCGATAATCCAATTATTGACAGTCTTGTGAAGTCCGGAACCCGAAAAAATTGGGCGGATAATTCAGCATGGTATTGTTCGTTGCTGGTTTGGCAATCAGTTTATTATGTTACCGGGATTGATCTCGATCCCAATGGAGGATACAGGGTTTATCCCAATGATTTGATCAAAAGCAAATATTTTGATGGTTTGCAGGATGGACAACCGAAAAGGGTGCGGTTTTGATCTATTCATTCATTATAAACTGACAAATTTTATATTCAGTAATCGTTTAATGAAAATCATTACATCTTCCAGATCATCTTCAGTATTATCAGCGTAGCGAATCATCATAATTATACGGTCTTTTTTCATAGTCTCCTCAAGGTAGATGTCGCCAATCTTTCTTTTGTTTTTATCAGTAATTTTAAAAGTTGTAGCTTGATTAAAGTCCTTTACAATTGATGCGTGGTCTATTTCTGAAAAATCAAATCCTGATCTAAAATTTATATTTACAGGATAAACAAAGAAATCTGTTCTTTTATTGTTGAAAATCAATGTCTTGTCAGGTGATATTTTGATTTCAGAAAACATTGCTCCCTTAATAATTGTTTTATCGTCTTCCGAAAGTCTTAACTCAACTTCCGTTGAACTTGTCTTTTTTCCGAAACTTGTTTTCATCCTGCCTTCCAGAAAAAAATATCCAAAAGTCATTTTGAGATCAGCCCTCGAAGGAAATCCATGTTCTATAGTTGCAAAAAAATCGATATTAAAGAATTCCACCTCACCGGCAATTAGCTTTGCTTTCATTCTTACCGGAAACAACATCTCAAGAGCAGTCTCACTTTCCTCATATTCAGTCAGGATAAAAGTCGCCAATGTGTCAAAGCTTGTTTGAAAAGGAAAATATACTATTAACGAATCAGAAGGCCGCTCCAGACAGGCTGTTCGTGTTTTACTATCAACATTGTAGAGGCCTTTGTGAAGATTAAAATCAAAAGGAGCAGCTTCGTTTAAGCTATCGATCGCAGGGGTTTGTTTAAAAGGTAATGGAAGGTTTTGGATTTTTCCGAGTTCTACCAATCCTTTGAATGCATCGGCTTTGCTCAATCTGGTAGAGATTTGAATCAGTTCGTTATCCAATGCTTTAAGATGTTTTCTACCCTCTTCGGAAGACATGGAAGGGTTACATGAAAACAATTGGGATATTAATAAAACAGCTAAAAACGCTCTTGAAATATTTATAAAGAGTTTATCGGATAAACCATTAAACGACTTAAGTAAATAATTATTGACAATATTTTTCAACGGCGGGCAGGTTAAATTGTGTTATTGTGTTAAGGATAAAAGTATCGCCTTTTATTGCGAAAGCTTTAATTATGAACGGCTAATGCATATTGCGTTTTTGTATCAGCTCAAAAATGATATCGACAATCTCTTGATTATTGATTCTGGCATTGTTCAAGACCAAATCAAACTGTAAATCACAGATCTTTTTTTTGCTGAAATCGTAAAGCAATTTTGCTCTTTTTTCGTCTGACTGTTTCACATATTCAAGTGCAGCTTTGCGGGAAAAATTCATTTGTTTCTGAATGCTTTTAACACGCCATTCAAGCGGAGCAACCAGTCGTAAATGCAGGCCTCCCGGCATTTTTTGTGTGATGATTGCGCCTGCACGCCCTACGATTATAACGCGGCCGTCATGCGCATAGTTTTCAATTATTTCCCGCAGTGTTTTTCTTACACGGTTGTCGCTTTTGTAGTATTTATTTTGGAATGCGTGCAGAATTTCCATGATGTGTGATCTGTCTTCAGATTCAAAAATTCCTTTTACCTGAAGATTGTTAAGATTGAGTTTTTTTGCGGCTTCTTCAACAATTTCCTTGGACATCATCGTCCATTCCTTGGTCGCGATGGTATTGAGTTTTTCTGCCAGCATTTTCGCAATTGGAATACTGTGACAACCGGTTTCCCGGGAAATAGTAACAAAGGGAAGATAATCAGCTTTTTCCGGTTCTTGAATTTCCCAATGTCTTTTGGTCAAATATTGAATTAAGTCAAGTGGCATGGTGCATGATATTTATGGTTAAAGATACGATAAATTCATTCCGTTAAAAGAAACTTAACGAAGTTTTTTTTTGACTTACGCCAGGAAATGGATGATTAATTGTCTTAAAAGAAATTCTATAATCCATCATAAATCTGGAATTTTATAATATTTTGATTGATGCCATTGCTTTCGACTGGTTTTTTATGTATCTTTAAAAAATCAAATTTAAACCATAAAGCCATGACAACTGATTATATGTGTCCACATTGCAACGGCCATCTTAGGTTAGACAATCATTTAATTTTAACTGTTAAACACGAGGATGAGGCAGGGATGCTTTTGCTGATGGATCCGGAGATTGGAAATTATCAGACGATCCATCATCAGTCAAATTCTATCAGAGATGGACAAAAATTTGAATTTTATTGCCCAATTTGCCATGCAAGTTTATTTTCTGATCTGAATGAAAATCTGGTGATGGTACTGATGCGTGATGAGAAAAACAAAACTTTTGAATTACATTTTTCACGCATAGCCGGTCAGAAAAGCACCTACAAAATCATGGGCAAAGAGATTCAGACCTTTGGTATCGATGCTCCTCATTATCTCGATTTCTTGCATTTGATCGATATGAGCTAAAATAGTATACGAAAAAAACAGCACAACTTACTGCAAAGAAGTCATGCTGTATTCAAAGATATGAAGCAATTCAGTTTGATGCTATTTTTTTTCTGCCATATGGTTCAGAAATGAAAACATAAGCCTTACACCAACACCGGTACCACCATAACTGCGGTATCCATCGCGTTTGGAAATGAATGCAGGTCCTGCAATATCAAGGTGAATAAATGGATAATCGGTGAAATGTTCAAGAAATTTTCCCGCAGTTATCATTCCTGCTTCCGGTCCGCCTATATTTTTCAGGTCTGCTATTTCTGATTTAATTTGTTCCTTGTATTCATCCCACATTGGAAATTCAACAAGGCGCTCATAAACTTCATCACCTGCAATGGAAAGCTGTCCAAATTCCTCTTTTGCTTTCACTTGCATGGCTACAATGCCTTGGTGTCCTATTGCACGGGAGGCGGCTCCAGTAAGCGTTGCAAAATTGATAACTAATTTAGGATCAAATTTTTTGGCATAAGCCAATGCATCGGCAAGAATCAACCGACCTTCAGCATCAGTATTCAGCACTTCTACTGTTGTGCCGTCAAACATGGTAATGATGTCGCCCGGAACATAGGCGTTGCCATTTACACGGTTGTCGGTGGCAGGCACTAAAGCAATGATGTAAACTGGAAGTTTGGCTTTTGCAGCGGCATAAATTGCACCTGCAACGGCTGCGCTGCCCGACATATCGCACTTCATGGTATCCATTGAATTGGATGGTTTCAGGCTCATGCCACCAGTATCGTAAACCACACCTTTCCCAACAAGCACAACAGCTTGATCATTTACAGCATTTTCTGGTTTCCATTCCAAAATGGTGAAAGTTGGAGGATCAACGCTGCCTAGATTTACGGAAAGGAGTCCACCCATTTTCAGAGATTCAATTTTTTTCTTATTAAAAATCTCAGCCTTTCCGCCAACACTGCGCAACTTTTCACTTATGATCTGTGCCAGATCAACGGCATTCAATTTGTTCAAGGGCTCGTTTACAAGATCTCGTGCCCAAAGCGTGGCTTCAATCTGAATATTGAGCTGGCTTAACATTTGCGCTGTAAGAACTGGAGTCTGTTCCACAAAAAGCATTTTAAAACTATTTTGTTTCTCAGAAGAATCTTTCAAATATTTAAGAAACTGATAGTTAGCCAATGCCATTCCTTCGGCAAAAGCCAACATTTCTTCGGTTTGAGCGCCAAAACTTTTCAAGCATGCAGATTCAGTGCCACTTGCATTCAATTGGCCCAATATATTTCCGGCGTTTCTGCGACACTGCTCCAGACGCCTGGAGGCATTTTCCTCTGGTTTCACAAAAACAATGTAAATCCAACCTGAATAACGGTTGATTGCAATCCAATCCTTCTTTTTTGCACCCTGACGCTGCTGATTGACATAAGCTTCTTCGTCGGGAAGAAGGCCTGCCTCCACAGGTAAAGAATCGGAAGAGATTAAAAAAATATGGTTGGGATATAAAGTATTTCTTTCTGAAAATTGAATAGATAAAGCCATAATTATTTCTGAATTTGATTTGTATGATGCGCAAAAATAACAAATTATACCAAAGTGAATTCTAGATGAATCCAAAAGCTGTAATGGTATAATGCCGATGGATAGAAATGTTAGGCCAATTGAGTGAGCGATAATTGGACTATTACATTTCTCCTTTCGGTATTAGTGCTCTAAATCAACTTAATGAAATTGACTGAGTGAAAGTTTCAGGAAAGTAATTTTGTTAATGATGCAAGAATGAGCGCTGTAGCGCCGGTTTGTTTTTCAACATAAGTCTTGCAGACAGAGGATGCTTTTTGTCTCAAACCTTCATCACTGATGAGTTCAAAAAAGACCTTTTCCATTGAATCAGCATCACTTACTTCAAAAACACCCCCGAGTCTTATCAGATCAACGGCTTCAGTGAAATTTTTGTGCTTTGGACCAATAATGACCGGACAGCCAAATGTTACGGCTTCCTGAATATTGTGAATCGCTACTCCAAAACCACCGCCAACATAAGCAAAATCGGCATACTGATAAAGTTGTGAAAGGATTCCTATGTTATTAATAATTAATACTTTATGACTATCCTTAAAATCATATTCAGTATACCGAATGGAATTTCCACCTATTTTTTTCTCAATTTCTGCAATGTGTTTTTCAGAAACATCATGTGGTGCAACAATGATTTTATAACTAGATGGAAGCTTGTCAAAAATTGGAAAAAGCAGCTTTTCATCAGCCGGCCAGGAACTTCCAACTACTATCAATGGATTTCCGGCTTTAAAATGCTCTGCAACCGGGAATTTGTCAGCTTGTTGTGCAAGCCTTAAAACACGGTCAAAGCGGGTGTCTCCGGTAACAGTAAATTGATGAATATTTATTGATTTCAGTAGGTTAGATGAGATTTCATCCTGAATAAAGAAGTGGGTTACAGCTTCTAGGTGACGACGAAACCAACCGCCATAAAAAGAAAAAAAGTGCTGCGATGGCCTGAACTTTGCCGACACAAAAAACAATGGAATATGCTGCAGTTTAGCTTCATTCATATAGTTGAACCAAAATTCATATTTGATAAAAAAGATGGCCTTCAGATCAAATAGATGAATTAGTTTTCTGGCATTGGCTGGAGTATCTTCCGGTAAATATGAAATACAATCGGCGAGTTCATAGTTTTTTCTGACTTCATAGCCGGAAGGTGAAAAAAACGTGAGCAGAATGCGATAGTGAGGCCATGTTTTTTTTATGGCTTCAATCAATGGGCGGCCCTGTTCAAACTCGCCCAACGAAGCAGCATGAAACCAAATCCACTTTTCATCGGGCTGAATCTTTTCCTTCATTTTTGAAAAGACATTTTTTCGGCCATCAATCCATTTTGCTGCTTTTGGATTAAACCTTGCAGCCAGCCAAATGATTAAGGTGTAAAGTTTTATGGAAATGGTGTAAACTGAACGCATCACTGCTTCTGGCTTAATTAATAGTAATAGTAGCGCTGAGGAGATCGTTTGTAGGCCGGTATCATCCAATTGATCCGAAGGCCATAGTAATGATCAGTATATTTCGTGTTGTCGAAGCCCATCAGGTTGAAATCGTAATCGCGCAAACTTCGGGTGTAGGCATGAATGAACTCGAAACCTAAACTGAAGTTGAGCGCCCGATGGTTGCTCATCAGCATATATCCTGTTTCCAGACTGTGGGCAAAACCTCCACGCAGTTTGTCGTAACCTTTGGCATAATCACCTGTGATTTGCGGTGCAGTTCCAAACTGCGTTTCAATGTGAATGCGGTGGGCTAAATAACCCAAACCAGTCATGAAATATATGCCTGAGTTGGGATTTGGGCCAAAGACTGGAATTATTTTTCCGATTTTTGCCTGAAAATGGTAGCCTCGTTCAAAGAGCGCCAGACTGGTAAAGGTTCCGTCACCATCTATGATCTCTCCTGTTGGGGTGCTGATGCGGCTGAGCAATTCTTCGCGGCCATTCACCTGATCGCCGAAAATGAAACCAAATTGTGCATTCCAGAGCCAGTTTTGACTTGTTTTATAGCCTAAAACAACCCCAATTGTTGAGTTATATCCAAAGTATTCACTAAGATTTTTACCAGGAAATTGCAAGGAGTAGCTTGCCTGAATAAGGAAAGTAGAAACAACTGTATCGCTGACTCTCTGCTGGGCATGCATTGAAGTGGCAGAAAACAAAAGCAAGATAACTATTGAAAAAAGGCCGGATTTCATATTCAAGAATCTATTTTCAGGCACAAAGGTAGTTTTTTTACGTTATTATTGTTTTGGACTGCTATCAGACATAAAACCTTGTATCAATGTTGTAAATATTAATGATTTTTTGCTTTATGAAAATATGAGTGCAATAAGCCGGTCTACATTTTGACCGTTGTGGTAAACCATATCAAGCTTTTTGCGGCGTCTTTCCTTCTCTTTTTCGCTGAAGCTACGGCGGTAAAGGCGTTTAATTTGTGTTTTCATCGAAACTGCATCGTTTGCCAGAATACATAATTCATCAAGGGTGCTGCCGCTGAGCATTTTGTCGTTTACCAAACAAAAACGGCCATTATACAAGGTATTTAAGAGTTTAAGTTTTAATCCGGTCGCTTGAAAAGTAACCGAAACATTCAGTTGGGCATTGTTAACAAGCTCAAAAAGTTGCTCATCCGATGGGTTGGCAACAAGAGATACATGAGGCATGGTTTCAACCATCCGCTCAATTGCTGCTGAAGGATTTAATCCAGCGATTACAAATGGAACCTTCAGATCGTTGAATACTTCTTCAAGCAGAAACTTTACCGCATTTTTGTTTTCACCGACCGAAAGATTGCCGTGGTAAAGCACATAATCGCCTCTTCCGCTTTTTGATGTCACATTCACATGCGGGTGAAAGGCAGGTATAAAAACAACATTTTGATAATGCGCATTGAAATATTTTTCATCTTTCCTGGAAATTGCAACAATGCCCTGTGCTCTGTTGAGGATGTTTTCAAACCGGCGCAACTTGCGGGCTTCATTGTGAAAATAATACTTCTTTAAAATATCGGTTTCGGCCTGTGCCAGATGATAATAGTAGTCGTGTTCAATATTGTGTGCACGTACAATAATTCGTCTTGAACTGAACCGTATATCGTTCATCAAAAGGCAGGTATGGAGGCCTTCCAAAAGTATGGGGTAATGATCGCGCAACAGATTGTTGATCATTTCTTCGGAATTACGCGAACTGACAATGTAGGGAAGATTCTTAAAAAGGTGTGTTTTAGAAACGTCTCTTTTGTAGTAATTTACCGAAAAACAATATTTTTCCAATTCAGGTGCAGCTTCCCTTCCATATTCAAAACAATGCAGGTGAATTTTGATTCCTTTCTGCGCCAATGCAATGATTTTGTAGAAAACATCAATCACCCCACCGTAATTTGCAGGCCAGGGAATGTCGAACGACACAATATGCAGATGTTGCTCAGTTGTATTGTCCATAGATGTTTAACAGTATTTTTTCTTCTTTTTCCCAGCTAAGTTCTTGAGCTGCCTTTTTAGTATTTATTTTCCACTTTTCAAATCTTTCCACATTTGAAAAAGCATCTTTTATCGCATTTGCGATATTTTCGGGTTTATGATTGACAATGAAACTGCCAATATCGTATGCTTCAATGATTTTTTTTATTTCAGGCAATGGACTTGCCAAAACCGGAATTCCAGCCTGTATATAATCAAAAAGCTTGTTTGGAAGACTGAAACGATAATTGATGTTGGTGTCTTTATCAAGCGTAATTCCAAGATCGGCATTGATGGTATAGGCCATCATTTCAGCGTATTGCATACGCGGTAAAAATCGTACCCTTTCAATTATTCCGAGTGATTCTGCCAGTTTATGCAATTGATCAATGACATCTCCTCCTCCAATAATCATCAGATGAAAACCGGGCAAAAGTGCCATGGCTTGCACCAGCTCTTCGGCTCCACGCTGTATATTAATTCCCGAGCCTTGCAAAACGAGTATTTTGTTGTTTTCAGGCATACCGAGTTCACTTCTGTCGGGTTTTTCAATTGTTTGAAAACCTTGGGGGATGTTTCTGATTACTTTTGCTTTTATGCCATACTCATCATAAAAAAGGCCTGCAATAGAATCATTTACAGTAATCATTTCTGCCAAACGGGGAACAATAAAAGCCTCGATTGCCTTCCAGGTTTTTCTTACAAACGCACGATCAGCAAGCTCAGGTGTTCCGGTAAAATATTCATGACTGTCAAAAACCAGCGTTTTTCGCTTCAAACGTGAAATCAAAAAGTTTGGTAAAAGCGTATCCAGATCGTTCGATAAAAACAGGTCTGCTCTTTTCAACAGCAGGAAAAAGAAAAGGCGTAGATTAAATTCAGCATAAAAAAGCGGGCCTTTCTCAAAGATCAGTTTCATCCTTCTGCAAGAATAGGGTCGCGCTGGCAAATCAGGGCTTTTGCGCATTTGCCGGCCAACAAGCAATACCTCAAAGCCTGACTTTTTAAGTGCAAGACAGGATTTGTGCACGCGCTGGTCTGTGACCAGATCGTTTATAACGGAGACAATTGCTTTTTTCAAGTACAGATGATTCAAATAGTGTAATTAGGATGAATACAAGAACTCAAAAGTTGCAACTTTTATTATCAAAAGTTCTACCTTTGACAAAAAAATAGACTAAATGTACCGCAACTATCCGCTGAATCATAGCAATACTTTCGGACTGGATGTCATGGCAGCCTGGGCGGTGAAAATTCCTGATCTTAAAGACCTTGAAAAAATCACGAAGGAACGTGTTTTTATGGAGGAAAAGCACCTTATTTTAGGTGGTGGAAGCAATTGTCTGTTTCTCGATGATTATTTTGAGGGACTGGCGATTTTGATTGAAAATAAAGGCATCAGCATTACAAATGAAACCGATGAAAGCGTTGCTGTCAGTGTTGCTGCAGGCGAGGACTGGGCCGGTTTTGTTGAAAAGATGGTTAATTCAGGCTATGGAGGTCTCGAAAACCTTTCGTTAATTCCAGGTAAAGTTGGCGCTGCCCCTATGCAAAATATCGGTGCTTATGGGGTAGAACTCAAAGATGTTTTTAACAGCCTTCAGGCTTTCGATCTCGAAACAGGTGATCTTGTCGACTTTAACAAGGAGGCCTGTGATTTTGGCTATCGCAGCAGTATTTTCAAAACTACCTTAAGAAATCGGTTTGTTATTCTTTCTGTTGAATTCTTGCTTAACAAACGACCTGTACTCAATCTTGGGTATGGCTCAATAAAACAAGAATTAGAGCGAATGGGGGTGGATAAACCTGGCATTATTGAAGTGAGTCAGGCAGTGATAAACATACGGAAAAGTAAACTCCCTGATCCGGCTGAATTGGGAAATGCCGGCAGTTTTTTTAAAAATCCTGTTGTTCATAATTTGGTTTTTAATGATCTGAAATCTGAATACCCTGATATTGTTGGCTATCCGGATCATGAGGGTGCTACAAAACTTGCTGCCGGCTGGCTCATCGAAAAGGCTGGTTGGAAGGGTTATCGTTCAGGTGATGCTGGCGTGCACCACAAGCAGGCTCTTGTGCTGGTAAACTATGGAAAGGCCACAGGACGTGATATTTATGGGTTGGCCATGCAAATTCAGCATTCTGTTAAAGAGAAATTTGGTGTTCATATTGAACCGGAAGTGAATTTGATTTAGAAAAGTTTTTCAATTTCTATTGCAACCTGAAATGTTTTAAGAGGTCTTTTAAAAAAGTTAATTCTGCTACACTTCTTAATAATTTATATATTCGCGGTATCATTTTTTTTAAACAAATGGAAAACAGCCGTATAAGAATATTTTATAGGTTTGTTCGCTACAATCTGGAAGCCTTTATATGGCTTGCTGCGCTGGCTCTGCTTGCTTTTATGAATCCTGAAAGTACACAGCAAACACTTTGTGTATGGCACTACGCTGGTTTTGACGCTTGTCCGGGATGCGGTTTGGGCCACTCGATTTCAGCAGCATTTCATGGTAAAGTCTTAGATTCTTTCAATTTTCATCCATTAGGGATTCTTGCAATTATTATTCTGACAATTCGCGTTTTTCGCATTTTTATAGAAAACAAATATTTACTTTCACAAAAAACAGATCAATATGTCAAAGATTTATGAATTTATGCCTGATATTGTAGGCGAGGAAATGCTATTCCTACAAAAAATAACTGAAGACTACTCAGAGGAAAAACTGAGAAGGTTTTCTTCAATTTATCGCGCCAGACGAAAAGATCCGATGTTGATTCTTCTGCTTACACTCGTTGGTTTTCTGGGTTTTGCAGGTATACACCGTTTTATGCTAAATCAGATTGGCATGGGTATTTTATACCTTTTTACAGCGGGTTTATGTCTTATTGGAACAATAGTAGATTTGGTAAATTATCAAACGCTGAGTTTTAATTTTAACAGGCAGGTAGCGTTGGAAATTCATGGATTTATGTCGGCTGAAAATTGATTTTTCGGCTGAAAGGTCATTTCTTATTTTTCAACAGACAGACAGTAGTAGTTTGTTGATTTGCTTTGCCAAAGATGGCCCCCGATAGATGAAGCCTGTGTATATCTGAACAAGATCGGCACCTGCGTTTATTTTTTCTAAGGCATCTTCTGCACGCATGATGCCACCTACACCAATTATTGGAAAAGCTTTGCCTGATTTTTCAGCCAGATAGCGTATCACTTCAGTTGACCGATCGCGTATCGGCAAACCACTTAGCCCTCCATTTCCGGCTTTCAGCGCATTTTCTTTTTCGTACTTTAAAGTGTATCTGGTGATGGTTGTGTTGGTTGCAACTACACCGTCAATTTTCGTTAAGCGCACAATATCAATCACTTCGTCGAGCTGCCCTTCATTGAGATCAGGAGAAACCTTCAGAAGTATGGGTTTACGTATTGGTTTTCTATTGTTGATTTCCTGCAAACGATTCAAAATAAGCATTAATGCATCCTGATCCTGCAATTCTTTTAAATCTGAGATATTGGGACAGCTAACATTTACAACAAAATAGTCGACGTAATCGAATAACCCTTCAAAGTTTTTAACATAATCTTCAACAGCAGATGAATTGGGCGTCGCAGTGTTTTTTCCAATGTTGCCACCAATGATAACATTGCTTTTTCGGTTTTTGAGTTTCTCAATGGCTGCATCCAGACCGAGGTTATTAAATCCCATCCTGTTGATGAGTCCCTCATCTTTAGGCAACCTGAACAAACGTGGTTTTGGATTTCCGGGTTGGCCTTTTGGCGTTACAGTTCCTATTTCAATATGACTGAAACCAAATGCCGAAAGCTCATTAAATACTTCAGCGTTTTTATCGAATCCGGCTGCAATTCCCACCGGATTGGAAAACTCCAACCCAAACACTGTGCGCTTCAGGCGAGGATCATCAACAGTCATCATCCATTTCGTAAGCTTTCTATTTCCCGGGATTGAGAAGAAAACTTTTAAAAGTCTTACGACCAAATGATGAACCTTTTCCGGATCAATTGAAAAGAGGCTTGGACGAATAAGATGCTTGTAAACCATGACTTTCCAGATTAAAAAAAAGTCCCGTTGATGGGACTTTATTAAATTTTTATGAGACCTGATCTTCAGTTTTTTCTTCAGTTGAATCATCCGTTTCCGGCGAAGGCATTTCTTCTGATTCATCTGAAAAATCGAGCATTTGCTTTTCTGTTAGTTGACTGTACCAGATAAAAACCTTCTTCATATCAGATTGATATACAGCGTCTTCGTTGAAATCAGGTACTGCAATTGCAAATTTTTCTTTGAGCTGTTCAGGAGATAATTTTTTGGCATCGAAATCAAGCTGCTCACCCATTTCTTTAAAGATATTTTTGAAAACATCTTTCAACGGACGGTCTTCAGAAGTAGTGAAAATGCTTATTTCGGCGAGTGTACTCATTCTGTGATGTGAAAAGGTTGGAAATCTTTTGCCGTCGATAAGCGACTCAACCAAAACACTATTCTTTCCTTGTCCTGTTACTTTAAAAAGACCCGGCTTCCCGGCAATCGATACAATCTTACTTAAATCCATATTTTATATTAAATTTTATGCAAAAATAAAAAATTTCCTCAATCTTTGCAGGAAAGAGCGTGTTTATTGATGCCGGGTTGTAATTGCTGTCCGCAACAAAACTATATCTTTGATCAACCTAACAAAGCTTTTTATTCATGAGTCGTCGCGAGTTTTTTCTATGGTTTGGCTTAATTGTTCTGAGCTTTTTTTTTCAATTTGAATTGAAAGCTCAGAAAAACTATATGTTGAATAACCACCCACAGTGGCTTATTCCATCGGATAGCTTAAATAATAGTCGCCTGTTGCTTTTCACATCCTCTGTTACAGTGGCCTATGGAGCTGCACTTTATGGTTTAAATAACCTTTGGTATGCCGACTATCCCAAAGGTTCCTTCAGATGGATAAACGACCTGAAAGAATGGCAACAGGTTGATAAAGCTGGTCATATGGTAACGCCTTATCTGGAAGCACGTTACTTGATGGAGATGATGCGCTGGACTGGAATGGATCATCGAAAAGCTGCGATTTATGCCGGACTGACGGCTTTTATGTTTCAAAATACAATCGAAGTTTTTGATGGTTTTTCTGCTGAATGGGGTGCATCAGCATCAGATATCGGGGCAAATTTTCTGGGAGCTGCCTTGATGAGTAGTCAGGAATTAATCTGGGGTGAGCAAAGAATGATGCTGAAGGTAATGCCTTCTTTTGTAAAATATCCGGATACGGAACTCAGGGAACGCGCTGAATATTTATTTGGCGAAAGCTTTTTCAACAGATTTATAAAAGATTATAATTCTATCAATGTTTGGTTAAGCATTAATCCGGCATCATTTAATAAAGAGCAGAAGCATTTAAGATGGTTGAATATTGCCATTGGTTATGGTGCAGGCGGAATGTTTGGTGGATACGACAATATCTGGACTGACAGCAATGGTATTTATCACGACCGATCTGATGTTATTCGCTACCGTAAATTTATGCTGTCACTTGATGTTGACTTTTCAAAAATACCAACACGATCGCGCTATTTAAAGACTGTTTTTAGCCTCCTCAATATCGTTAAAGTTCCTGCTCCTTCAATTGAATTTAACACAAAAGGACAGGTGCTTTTTCATCCATTGAGGTAAGAAAAATTACATTGTTATAACTTTCTGAAATAAAAAAAGCGCCCGAAATTCAGACGCCTTTGAAGATTTATGCAGATTTTCAGTTTTGAATTATTTGACCATGATTTTCACGCTTTCAGAAATCCCTTTTCCTTCGATATTGATAATGTAAATGCCTGCAGGTAATGTGAGTGCTTTGGCATAAAGAATTTCACCTCTGAGAAGATCATCGAAAACATTTCTTCCATCAGCAGCATATATGTTTAGTTTAGCATTTGAATATCCTGCTGGAAGATTTAAAGTCATTTGTCCATTAGCATAATGTGCTTTTACTTGCCCTTTAGCGGCTTCTTTTATTCCGACTGCGCCCCAGTCATAGACTTTGATGTTGTCAATTAGGATACCATATCCGGGTGTGGATTCAAGTTTCCAGGCGAGATAGCCAAAGTTTTCAGTTTCAGGAATAAGAATAGCTTCAGCTTCAAGCCATCCATCAGCAGCTTCGAAGCCAGAAAGAGACAATAGCTGATGTGTAAAGTCTGCAGTATCAGCATTATTTCCCCAATACAAACTTAATTGTTCTTGCGTACCATTAACTAAAGCACGATAAAAGAAATTGATGTAATATTCGCTACCTGTTTCTGTCATAATGGGAGGTGAAATCAGATAATTGTTGAAGTTTACTTGTAAAAGACCTGATGGATTGTAGCATACAAGTGCCTGACTACCCTCGTAGCTGCTGTGTGTTGTTGATGCCCACTTGGCATTGTTGTAATTTTTCTGTTGCCATGAATCTGGTAGAAGTGGTGTACTTACGTCTTCCAGGTCAATGACATATGGAAATTCGTTAACAACAAATAAAGAGTTGAAATGCCAGATTTCTTCGCAACTTTCATTTTCTCCAAATGAATTTACCGGAACAACTTTCAGATAATATGTGTTTCCTGGCTGAAGTTCTGCATCAAAGAAGTTGTCAATCATTGAAACACCATCCATAATATTCGTTGGATTCTCAATGCCATCACCATCAGTGCCAAAATAAACATTATAGCTTGAAGAAAAAGCAGATGGATGCCAGCGAATAGTCAATGAAAGAGGGTTGTTTAAAGAATTTGCAGCAGGTTCAATCAGGCCTTGTGAACAGAATGGCAGACCCTGATATTCGTTAATTCCACTGATGATAAGTGAGAAAACCTGATCAGAGTTTAGTTCACCAGCATGATCAACCTGAATGGTGTAGGTGCCTGGAAGGGGATTTTCTATATGGATCAGTTCAACATTATCTACATAATTTTTGCCATCTTTTGAAGCAGGTGCTGTCGGGTTATCAGGGTCGAGACTGTAGGGAAAGAAAATCTCACCATCCGGTGCAATGATTTTTAAATCAAGATCATGTACTAGTGAAGGAGTTCTGACATTTAACCCATTTGGCAGCACTGTGCCAGCAGGGTCGATCCACGCGATGGTTACTCTCAGAGGAGTGCTGCCTTGTGCTATAACTTCACGTGTAAAAACAGAGTCTATTGATAGTGTAATTTCGTCAATTACATTTTGAATCACATCATCTTCTGAAATAATATTGGCTGCACGTTCAGCATTAAGCAAGCCCCAGCCAAACATATAATCCGGACCTTCTGCAGGACCTGCTTCATCGGCAGTATGAATTGCAAGTGCTCGGAGTGTGCTGGAAAGCATTGAAGCGCCACTGTGCGTTTGCTGATAATGTTGCTGTAGCAGGGCAAGTGTTCCTGCTGTATTCGGGGATGACATGCTGGTTCCGCTTTTGGTAGAATAGTGTGTATTATTATTCGATCCTGCCGAGAATGTGCTTACACCCTTTGCAACGATATCCGGTTTAATCCTGCCATCATCGACCGGCCCCCAACTACTAAAACTACTCATTATAACTGAAGATGGGCCGGTATAATTCATAACCTGTGCCACAGCTCCCACTGACATCATATTTTTGGCTGTTCCGCCATCACCAATACAATCGAAGCCATCAGCACCGCCATCTACAGGTGCCAGATTACCAGTTCCTGCATTGGGTGGCCCTTGTCCGCGATCATTTCCTGACGATTTTACAATAAGATAATAAGGTGCGTTGTAGGCGATTTGATCCCAGTCGCGGGAACGGCTCCCATAAAACCCAAAACGATAATCCTCCTGATCGGAGATGTTATTGTCTCCATACCAGGTCCAGTTACCGCTGCTGCTATGCCAGCCTGTTATGTAGCCATAAGAATGATTGGAAACTTCCAGGCCCAGTGAAGCAGCCAAAGCCATCTCACCTTCTGCATTATTCCAGTCATGTGCTTTTAATGTTCCCATGTAGCTCATTCCTTTGGCGTTGGGATTTACACCTCCACCAACAAGGGTGCCGGCAACATGGGTAGCATGATCACTTAATGACGTTGCACCATCGGTTTGAACAACCCTCGGAATCCCGGTATTGTTGAATTCCTGATGGGTGAGTCTTACAGCGCCTCCGTCCCATTCACCCAATCTGTCGTAGCCCTCACCGGTTAAATTCAGGCCTGTGCTACCGCCTTCCCAAAGCTCAAATGCTCTGGTAGTAATTGCGGCTCCAATATTGTTGGTTACCAGATAAACCGGCTGTCCATCTTTTACGTCCATTAACTGGATAATGGTGCCATCTTCAAACTCTTGTCTGACAGTGATATTATTATCATTTGCCCATGTGGCAGCTCTTTTTGAAGCCTCTTTCCATTCGTTTTCTTTTTCTACAGCAAATGACTCCAAAAATGGGATGTTGGTAACCCTTTGCGCAAAAACATTAAAGCCAAAAAACATTAAAAAGGCTATAAGAATAGTTTTCTGTAAATTCATTATCAGATAATATTAGTTTAATTGATTGGACAAAAATATACTTTCTTGGTTAATACAAACACAAACACCAAAATGTTTAATGAAATTAATTGTTTTTAAATAAATGTTAAGATGAGAATGCTTTTTTTTAAGCCAACAAAGAAAGATTGTTTTCATAAGGCATAAAAACTACCTGCAATTTATCTGAAACTCATTTTCCCTTAGAAAGAATTAATGTAAAAAGAGATAAACATATCAGAAAAATAAAAATGGAATCAAGAATTTCACGAAATTTACACTTTAAATGCAAGGCTTATTAGCTATAAAGTGTTCGGATAGAAATTTATTTTTTTTATCGACACTGAAAAAAATCAAATTTATTTACACTTGAAATTCGTATATTTGACCAAACGTTATCCTTATGAAAATACTATTCAATATCCGTTACAAGAGCAGCTGGGGACAAGTTGTTTGTGTTGCCGGTTCTGGTGATTTTTTATCAAATTGGGATATGGACCAAAGCGTTCAACTCAATTACATCGGCAATGATGAATGGGCAATAGAGATCGAGGCAGAAGAAAATGGGTTTTTTGAATACAAATACCTTATTCGGGATGCCAGCGGTGTTATTACATGGGAAGGAGGTAATAACCGGTTTCTTTATACTTCAGGCTACCAGAGCATGGCTGTAAGAGATACATGGCATCCTATTGCTGATCCCAACAGGGTTATGCTGACAAAGGTTTTTACAGATGTCATTATGAAGCCTTTAGTGCTATATAAACAAGAAATCTTAACTGAATCTGACCTGAGAATACGGCTTTCATTGCTTGCACCACGCGTGGGTACAGGTTATGGAATGGCAGTCATCGGTTCTATACCAGCTTTGGGCGGCTGGGAGAAGCCTGTATTAATGAGTAACCAAAACTATCCTATTTGGGAATTGGAGCTTGATGCATCAGATTTTGATATGGTAATTGAATACAAATATGTTATCGTAAGGCTTTCAGATAAAGCTGTTTCCACCTGGGAGGAAGGCGAAAACAGACTTTTTTACCCTGTAATAGCTGATGAAAAGAACGCTGTACTTGTTGTTAACGACGAAAATTTCCGTTATCCTGTAGGCAACTGGAAAGGCGCGGGAGTAGCTGTGCCGGTTTTTTCCCTGCGCACAAATGAAAGTTTTGGGGTTGGTGAATTTAATGACATTAAAAAACTTGTTGACTGGTGCGTCAAAACAGGATTGCGAATGATCCAGGTATTGCCGGTAAACGAAACAGTGGCAACACATTCATGGCTAGATTCTTACCCATACAAATCTATAACTGTGATGGCGCTTCATCCAATGTATCTTCATCTGCCAGCTTTAGGTCAGTTGAAAGATAAAAAGCTGATGAAAGAGTTTAATAGAATAGGGAAGGAGCTCAACGAAAAGCCAGTTGTTGATTATGTTGGGGTGACCAAAGCCAAAGCCCGCTATTTTAAACTAATCTTTGATCAGGAATGGGATACTATAAGCAAGTCAAAAGACTTCTTAAAATTCTTTGAAGAAAACAGCGAATGGCTTGTTCCTTATGCTGCTTTCTGCTATTTACGTGATCAATATAAAACCAGTGATTTCAGGCAATGGGGTGATTATGCCTTCTATAAACCAGAACAAATTAAAGCATTGACCGATCCAGCTCAGCCACACCACGAGCATATTGCAGTGCATTATTATCAACAATTTCATCTTGACAAGCAATTGCGTGAAGTTGCTGATTATGCGCATGGAAATGGAATTGGGCTGAAAGGAGATATACCTATTGGAATTAGTCCAAACAGCATAGAAGCATGGACAGAACCGCAGCTCTTTAATTTGAACGGACAGGCTGGCGCGCCACCCGACGACTTTGCTGTTATGGGCCAGAACTGGGGTTTTCCAACCTACAACTGGGATGTAATGGCACAGGATGGATATGCATGGTGGAAGAAAAGACTTTATATGATGGAGAAATATTTTGATGCATACAGGATTGATCATATTTTAGGTTTTTTCAGAATATGGGAAATTCCGAAAAATGCACTTCACGGTTTGTTGGGATATTTCAAACCAGGCATGCCGTTATCTGTTTCAGAGATTGAAGACAGGGGAGTCTGGTTTGATCATGAACGATTTACTAAACCATATATAAAGGAGTACTTTTTACATGAATTTTTTGGTGAATATTCAGATGAGGTGCGAAGAAAATATCTTGTTGAAGTCGATTATGAGCAATATGAACTCAAACCCGACTTCAATTCGCAGCGGAAAATATATGACCATTTTTCACCCCACGGTGAAACAAAAGAGGTTTCCGCAAAAGATATCATTATCAGAGATGGATTGATGAGTTTGCTCAATGAGGTGCTGTTTATTAAAGACCCATATGCCGAATACACTGCCTTTCATCCTCGTATTGCATTCCATTTTACCTATTCCTATCGGGATCTTGAGGATTATCAAAAAGAAATACTGAATGAACTTTACATACATTTCTTTTACAAAAGACACGAAGAATTCTGGAAATATCATGCCCTTTCAAAACTTCCTTCTATCGTAGCTGCTTCCAAGATGTTGGTTTGTGGCGAAGATCTTGGGATGGTGCCTGAAAATGTGCCCGAGGTTATGCAAATGCTAAATATTTTGAGTCTTGAGATTCAAAGGATGCCAAAGAATCCAAAGGTTGAATTTGGACACCCGGCTGATGCACCCTATTTGAGTGTTTGTACTACTTCCACACATGACATGTCAACGATAAGAGGTTGGTGGGAAGAAGACAGGGCAAGAACACAACGATTTTATAACCGGATTTTGGGTCATAATGATCAAATACCTTTTTTTGCAGAACCCTGGGTTTGTCAGGAAATTATCCGCCAGCACCTTCATTCACCTTCAATGTGGACTATCTTTCCAATTCAGGATTTGCTGGCAATAGATGGAAGTATAAGATGGGAACAAACTGATAAAGAAAGAATTAACATTCCAAGTGATCCCGAAAACAAATGGCAATATCGGATGATTATTTCGCTTGAAGAACTTTTGGATGCATCTGATTTTAACGAACAGCTTAAAGGAATGATGCATATTTCAGGCAGAGATGCAGCCTATTAAGCATAATGTCCAGCTATAACAGAAACGCACTAATGAACTGTAATATACAGAATACCAGTGATCTATGCATAAAACATGTAGAGCAGTTTATTCTGGTAATTTTGCCTGAAGGATAAAGGAGAGATAAAATAGAAAAAACCTGTAACAGGACGTTTCAGGTTTTTTTTTGGCGACTGCTTGCATAAAGCCCCTGGGCAAAGGGGAAGGAGGTTAAAGAAAGAATGATCGCTTATTGATCACCGAGTATAATCGGTAATTGGTTTGGCTGTCAATAAGCTCGAAAAAATAAACTTTAATGCCGTTAACATAAACTTTTGCTTTGATGTCTTTTACAGGATACTCAGTCAATCCTTGTTCTTTTATTTCATTTAAGGAGTATAATTCATTAATTTTCATAATTATGGTCTTATTTCATTTTAATCGAAAATCCGTCCTTCGTGCATATTGGACAATCACCATCTTTCACTATTGAAATATATCCGCATCTTGAACACTTATAGTATTTGTGTGCTTTGGGAAGAGTTTTAGTTTTATTTAAGTAAGACCCAAACATTGTCATTTAATTTGTTAATCCGCATTTCAAGATTTGTGCCATATTGTGAAATCGTTTTTGCGAATATTTGTAACATTTTGAATATCAATATACAAAACTATGTGTATTTATTTTTTAAAGGTTTTGAGTTACCTTAATCCACGATTGTTTTATCCGCTTTCGTAGGTAAATTTCTTAATTCGTAAATTTTTATCTACAAAATCGGATTGCTTTATTTTATTTGTTCCTGACTTTGTTTTGGTATTTTTGCAAAAAAAGCTATCCAAAATATGTTTTTAGAATACCCCTACAGTCTGAGTGAAGTAAAAATGCGTGTTCAGCAAATAGATCAGGTACAAATTTCTGACGATGATCTTCAATGCGCATATAAAACGATTTTTTCATGCATTGATTTAACCACCCTCGAAGCAACTGATAATGCTGAAAGCATTAAAGTTTTATGTGAAAAGGCCTTGAATTATATTAATACAGGTGACGGAAGTACGGTTGCTGCGGTGTGCATTTACATGCCTTTTATCAAGCAAGCCAAAAGTTTATTGGCTGGATCAGGACTTCAGGTTGCAACCGTTGCCTGCTCTTTTCCTTCGGGTCAGCTACCACTTCCTCTTAAGCTTGCAGAGGTTGGTTGGGCTGCAGATGAAGGTGCCGACGAAATTGATATGGTGATATCACGTGGAAAAATGATCGAAAATGATTATGATTCCATTCTGAATGAGGTTCGGTCAGTAAAAAAAGCATGCGGAAATGCTCATCTTAAGGTTATACTTGAAACTGGTGAGCTTCAAAGTGTCGAATTGATCAGAAAAGCTTCTGAGCTTGCGCTGCTTGGAGGTGCTGATTTCCTTAAAACTTCTACAGGAAAGGTCAGTCCCGCAGCAACCCCTGAAGCTGCTTTAATAATGCTTGATTCAATCAGGGAATATTATGTGAAAACAGGTAAAAAAGTAGGATTTAAACCCGCCGGTGGAATCGCTGAGCCTGAAGTAGCCCTAACTTACTATAAACTTGTAAAAAACATTCTCGGCGATGAATGGCTGAATAAAGAGCTATTCAGAATCGGAGCCAGCCGACTTGCTGATAAAGTTAAAAATCTAATAAGTTAACAGCATTTAAGGGTTTTGAAACTGCAGAATCAACTGAACCTACACATTGGGTTGTTCTTTTAATCAGGTAATAATTTACCTGATTACTTGCATTCTTGCATAGAATTGTTATTTTTGTAAAAAAAATTTATAAGAAACATCAAAGGACATGAAAAAAATTCTTTACTCCATTTTGATTGCAACTCTTTTCTTCCTGAATGTTAAAGCACAAACACCGCTTACAACTGCTGTTGATTTTGATATTAAAATTCTTGATGGTACAGTCATAGAGCTTTTCCCACTTCTTGATCAGAATAAAATTGTTGTGCTTGATTTTTTCTCTACATCTTGTGGACCATGTCAGACTTTTGCTTATGATTTTCAGATGGCTTATGAGGCATTTGGATACAATGAGGGGAATGTTATTTTTTTAGGCATAAATTTTAATGGAACAAATGAAGATGTTCGTTATTTTGATTCATTGTTCAATGTAACAGTTCCAACAGCAAGTGGCCTTGACGGCGGTGGAAACAAAGTTTTCAATGCCTATCAGGTTGCAGCATATCCAACTATAGTTGTTATCAAACCAGACCATACAATATCATCACAATATGTTTGGGAACCAAGTTTTGCGAATATAACAGATGCAGTAATAAGCGCTGGCGGGCTTTTTGTAGGACAAGATGAGAACAATACTGATAAAACTGTAGTTTCGTTGTTTCCTAATCCTTCATCTTTTGAATCTGTTCTTGAATTTGAACTTGAAAGATCTTCAAAGGTTACAATCAGTATTAAGGACATAAGCGGAAGGCTGATTTCTGTGCCTCTTTCCGACACTTTCCTTCACAGTGGTTTTCACCAGAAGAAAATAAATAGTGAATCTCTCATTAATGGCATGTATCTTGTTGAATTATCTGTTGACAAAAGAACAACAATTAAAAAGTTGATTGTTCAAAACTAACGGATAATTTTAACTGTTTTATGCGAAAATCCCTTTTTTATAAAGTTATTTTATTGGTTTTTATCACTTTTAGCTTCATGGGCTGTGTTTTGGATGAGGATATTGATCCGAACACTGATGATCCACAGGCAATATTTATTGGAAAATGGAGTGTGAGTGATAATGAAACCAAAGTAAACTACGAAGTAGAAATAAAAAGAAATCCATCGAATTCGACTGAGGTTTTAATTCAAAATTTCGCTGGCTCCAACAGCACGGCTACTGCACTTGTAACTGGGAAAACATTGACTTTAACCAGTCCTGTAATCGGAAATAACTGGCAAATTTCGGGTTCAGGAGTTTACAAAACTTCTTCACGTATCGATTTTACTTACAGCTTAACCATCGGAGGCAACCGCGAAAACAGGTTTGCTTTATTTACGCGTTAATTTATTCCTTATTCTTTCTCTACCATTATTTCAGCTTGCATATCGGTTAGTCTGGAAATAATATCTTCATATATTTTTTCCAAAACTGCAGGTTGCTGATTGTAATATATTAAATTAGTTTCAAGTATTTCAGGTGTTATTCCATGTTCTACCATGAGTTGATGATACAATTCCGACTTTTGCTCATCATGTCCTTGTCCAATATTTCTTTTAAAATTGATGGTTCCTTCCACAAGATGTACGTCCATTAGTATAACAGTTATTTGTTCCTCAGAAAGAATTATCGCTGGTTTAGGAGGAGAAGAAGACCGCATGTTGCATGAGCTGAGAAAACTTGCAGAAATTATCATCGCCAATAAAAATGAAGTACCAATCCTGCAAAAATTAAATGCGAACTTTTGATTACAACGATAAATTTTTGGACCGGGTAAGCCAGCGCTGTTAAATATCAGCCGTCTGGATAATGAAAAAAAACCGATCCGTATGATTGATTGCATTGTATTCATTTTTATATCTGCATAAACAAAAGCAACGATGAATGGTTCTCATTGTTATGGTTAACATTCATCGTTGCCTAAAAGCCTTAGAGAAAATTCATGACAATTATAAGATCAGTTTCCAATTTCAGACATAAATTTAATGCGCATTAGTCTGATCTCTTCTTCAGTATACTCTGATTCACCCAGTTCTTTCAGTGCATCTTCAACTGAATCGCTTTCGGCTTCATTAAAATAATCATAAATATCTTCCTGATGGTATTCGTCAACAAACTCATCTATATAGTATTTGATATCAATCCTTGTTCCACTTGCAACAATGCTTTCAATTTCAGAGAGCAGTTCACTAAATGAAAGATTTTTAGCATAGGCGATATCCTCTAAAGGAAGTTTTCTGTCGATATTCTGAATGATGTAAACCTTTAGTCCTGATTTGTTTACTACGGATTTTACAACCATATCATTAGGACGGATGATGTCGTTATCTTCAACATATTGTCTGATAAGCTTGAGAAAAGGCTCTCCATATTTCACAGCTTTTCCTGTTCCAACACCAACAATTTGTGTAAGTTCATCCTGTGTGATGGGATATTGAATAGCCATATCTTCAAGTGAAGGATCTTGAAAAATGACAAAAGGCGGTAAATTTTCCTTTTTTGACAATGCTTTGCGCAAATCTTTCAGCATACTGAAGAGCTTGGTATCTGTACCACTTCCTTTCGGACCTGTAGCTTTTGCGTTTTCAAAATCTTCGTCATCAGGATTGTCATAATCATGATCTTTGGCAAGCATGATGGTATAAGGTTTTTTGATAAAATCCTTACCTTCTTTGCTTATCTTTAAAATGCCATAGTTTTCTATATCTTTAACAAGCAGTCGGTTAACCAAGGCCTGTCTGATAACGGCATTCCAGAATTTCTCATCTTCATCTTCGCCTGCACCAAAAAACTCATTTGTGTCGTGCTTTGCATTTTTTATATCGCCGGATTTTTTTCCAACGAGTAATTCAGCTATATGTTTTGATTTAAACAATTGCTTGACGCTTACGACAGCCTCGAGGGTAAGTTTTATCTCTTCTTGCCCGTCGAATTTGACTTTTGGATTTAAACAATTATCGCAGGCTCCGCAATTTTCTTTTTCGTAACTCTCACCAAAATAGTGTAATAACAGTTTATGCCTGCAAATAGAAGACTCTGCATAAGTAACAGTTTCATTCAGAAGTTCTTTCGCAATCTCCTGTTCGGCCACATGCTTATCTTTCATGAACTTCTCGAGCTTCTGAATATCCTCGTAATTATAGAAAGTAACACAATTTCCTTCGCCGTCATCTCTACCGGCTCTTCCGGTTTCCTGATAATAGCCTTCAAGGCTTTTTGGAATATCATGGTGTATTACAAAACGAATATCCGGCTTATCGATACCCATGCCAAACGCAATTGTTGCTACAATTACTTCAGCTTCTTCCATCAGAAATTTATCCTGATTCATAGTGCGGGTATGACTATCAAGCCCTGCATGATAAGGCAATGCCCTTATTCCATTCACTGCAAGTGTTTCTGCTATTTCCTCAACTTTTTTACGACTGAGACAGTATACAATACCGGATTTGCCCGGATTGTTTTTAATGTACTTGATTATTTCTTTTGTTACATCTGAGTTTTTTGGCCGTACTTCATAATAGAGGTTTGGCCTGTCAAATGATGACTTATAGATTTTTGCATTAGGAATTTCCAGATTTTTCAGAATATCCTGCTGAACTTTCAAGGTTGCGGTTGCAGTGAGTGCAATCACAGGCAGCGTTTTATCTATTGCATTGATAATCGGTCTCAATCTTCTGTATTCAGGCCTGAAATCATGACCCCATTCAGAAATACAATGCGCTTCATCGATAGCAATAAAAGATATTTTTAACGATTTCAAAAATTCAACAGTTTCGTCTTTTGTCAGAGATTCTGGTGCAACATAAAGAAGCTTGGTTTTTTTTGCAACAAGATCTTCTCTTACCTGGTGAAGCTCCATCCTCGACAAAGAGGAGTTCATCACGTGAGCGATACCAAATTCAGTACCGAAATTTCTAATGGTATCCACCTGATTTTTCATCAAAGCAATAAGCGGCGATACAACAATAGCAGTGCCTTCATTCATCAGCGCCGGCAATTGATAGCATAACGACTTGCCGCCACCTGTTGGCATCACAACAAAAGTGTCATTTCTATCCAGAACACTCTTTATAATTGATTCCTGATTCCCTTTAAACTGATCAAAGCCGAAGATTTTCTTCAGCAACTCATGCAGACCATATTCATCCTTCCTGGCCATTCTCTCCTCCTCGGGTTTTATTTTTTTGTGTGTTCAACTTTGTTTGTAATCTACTAACGCATGCTTTGCCCATAACGTACAGCAGCTTTTATTCTTTCTACACAAATATAAGCAATAAAAGATTCTTACGCTCAACATTTTTTTTTAAAAAAATATAATGCATTTTTTTTAATGTTTTACTAATTTGTTTTTAATCAATTGATAAATAGTAAGATAACATTAATTTCCATCGAGAAAAAGGAAAGAAAAGCACGAAAAAATATCTTTTCACTTCAATTATGTGCGGTGTTGGGAACGATTTCGGAAGTAAAGAAAAACATACGCTGATTTTTTCTGGCAGAAAAACTTTCAATTTTCAATGAACTTTCATTTTTTTGAGATGATGATAAAATAGATTTAGCATAAAAGTCACAAAAACACAGGAAAAAAGAAACAAAACCAACAGGTCTGTTTTGGTTTTTTCTGAAATCACTTTCAAATAAAATCCAGTTTTTCTTTTGAACTGTTAACCCAAAAAATCATTATTGAGAAAAGAGTAAAATTTATGAGTGCCATTTAACATCATGACAAGCAACGAATCCTTTTTTGCTGGCGTCTTTTCTGTGGCACTTTTATTATTTTTGTATTCAGTTGTATGGCAATGCCAATAAACTCTTTTAGTTCTCGTTTGTTATAATCAGCTAATGATTAGATTGTGCAGGTGTCTGAAATAATGGAAGAAGTATTTTTTTAACAGATTTTATTCTGAAAACATTTTGAAAAATAGAGAAAAAATAATTCAATACGGGCGAAGCGTCATAGAAAGTGAACGTGATGCCATTTCTGGTCTTTTACCATTGCTGGATGATAATTTTGCAGGTGTTGTTGATCTGATTCTTCAATGTAAAGGCAAAGTGATTGTATCCGGAATCGGCAAAAGTGCTGTGATTGCTCAAAAAATTGTTGCAACCTTCAACTCAACAGGAACAACTTCAGTTTTTTTGCATGCTGCCGATGCCATTCATGGCGATTTAGGAATTATACGTGACGAAGACATCATCATTATGTTGTCAAAAAGCGGAGAGACACCTGAAATAAAAGTTTTAGTTCCTTTGTTAAAGGCAAGAGGCAATAAAATGGTAGCGATTGTGGGCAACAGAAATTCCTATCTCGCGAGTAGATCTGATTTCATTCTTGATGTCACCGTCTCCAAAGAAGCTTGTCCAAACAATCTGGCACCAACAGCAAGCACTACTGCGCAACTTGTTATGGGCGATGCAGTTGCTGTTAGTTTGCTCGAGTGTCGTGGTTTCACTGCATCTGATTTTGCACGTATTCATCCTGGTGGAGCACTTGGAAAAAAACTCTATCTGCGTGTTGAAGACATTTATCTTAAAAACGAAAAACCTCAGGTGCAAAAAGATGATGACCTCAGAAAGGTGATTGTCGAAATATCAGCAAAACGGCTTGGAGCTACAGCAGTGTTAGATGGAGAGCTGCTTTTGGGCATTATCACCGATGGCGATTTAAGGCGAATGCTGATGAACAATCCACGTCTTGATGCAATTAAAGCATCAGATATAATGACAAAAAACCCAAAGAGCATCGCATCTTCCGATCATGTTGTGGATGCGCTTGCAATCATGCGAATGTACAATATCACACAACTTCCCGTAATGGAAGACAGCATATATAAAGGTGTCATACACTTACACGATATCCTCAATGAAGGAATTTTATAAAAAACGGATTTTCTTTTTCCTCACAATTATTAAAAAACAACCCTGAAAATGAATAAAATTGAAGCATTCAATACTTACCGAAAAAAAATGAATGACAGAATGATGGCTGCGCCCAACAATAAAATTATGAAGCGCATCTACAGTCTTGATACATTAACATATGAACCTGGAGCACTTGATTCAAAAACCAAGGAAATGCTTGGTTTGGTAGCATCGATGGTGCTGAAATGCGATGACTGCATTTACTACCATTTGGAGAAATGCAACGAATTGGGTGTGACAACAGATGAAATCATGGAGATTTTCGGAGTTGCCAATCTGGTTGGAGGAACAATTGTAATTCCTCACACCCGCAGAGCTTTGGAGTTCTGGGATGAACTTCAGAAAGAACAGGATTAAAGGTCATGTACATTATATATTTTTTGATTTAGCTTTTTCGATGATGAAAAGGTTGCTTCTTTTAATGCTGATGAGTATTATTGGTTTATCAGCTATAGCTCAGGTTACAAAAATCAGGGGAAAAGTACTTGATGCTTTGACTGGCGAGCCTCTGCCTTTTGTGAATGTTTTTTTAACAGGCTCCACAATTGGGACAACAACAGATTTCGAAGGCGGATACTATTTCGAAACAAAAGCTCGCGCTGATTCAATAGCTGCGTCATTTATCGGCTACAAAAAGCAAGTTTTACCCATTAGATTAAACCGGTATCAGGAAATTAATTTTTCGCTTGCCAAAGACGAGTTTATTTTGGACGAAGTTGTTGTTGTTGCAGGTGAAAATCCTGCTGATGTGATCATGCGAAAAGTTATTGAAAACAAAAGCAAAAACAGTAAAAAGGAACTCAAGGCAATTCAATATGAGGCTTATAACAAAATACAATTTGACGCAAACAATTTTGAGAAGTACTTAAGCGACAAAAAGTTTTTCAAAGAATTTGAGTTTGTTTTCGATTTTGTTGATACATCTACTGTAAATGGCAAAGCATACTTGCCGGTTTTCATTTCGGAGTCATTGTCCGAAATATTTATTCACCAAAACCCAGATTCTAAAATAGAAAGAATAATTGCTGTCAGAGGTTCAGGTATTGAAAACCCCAGTATTGCCCAGTTTATGGGAAATCTTTATCAGGAGGTCAATATTTATGATAATTACATCAAATTACTAGGTAAAAACTTCGTTAGCCCGATAGCTGATTTCAGCGCTGCCTATTACAGGTATTATCTTGTTGACAGTGCTTTTTACGATAATGAAAAGAGCTATAAGCTCATGTTGAAACCACGTCGAAAGCAGGAGCTGACTTTCACAGGATCGCTATGGATTCATGATCCAACTTTTGCAGTTCAGGAGCTCGAGATCAACATTGCTGCTGATGCCAATCTGAATTTTGTTTCAGATCTAACGATACGTCAGGAATTTGAGCGAATCGACAATGAGTTTTGGTTTTTAACAAAAGATTTCCTTATTGCAGATTTTACCATTGCTCAGAATAATGATCGTTTACCTGGGTTTTTTGGACAGCGAACCACTACCTATCGCAATTTTGTGCTTAACGAACCCAAAGATCCAAAGTTTTATCGCCAGCCTTTAAAACTGATTATCGACGAATCTAGCATGGAAAAAACCATGGATTTCTGGCAGAAAAACAGACATCTTGAACTCACACAAAAGGAAGAGGGCGTTTATGCAATGATTGATTCGGTGGAAAATGTGCCGATTTTCAGAACTTATGCTGATGCTATTTACACCTTTGTTTACGGATATCTTCCACATGGCAAGATTGAATGGGGGCCTCTAAATAAAATCATCAGTTTCAATTCAGTGGAAGGTCATCGATTCAGAGCGGGAGGAAGAACAACAACTTTGTTTAGCAAAAACCTTCGTCTTGACGGTCATATAGCTTATGGGACGCGGGATCAACAGATAAAATATGGTGCAGGTTTGCATTATATGTTAGGAAAAAATCCTCGACGCGCTGCAGGAATCAACTTCAAATACGATACGGAGCAGTTGGGTTCAAGCTTTAACGCTTTCAGTGAAGACAATCTGATTGGATCGCTTTTCAGGAGGCAACCGGCAGATAAATTGAATCTGACGGGTGAGTTTAGGGTTTTTTATGACCATGAATGGATTCCGGGTATATCCAACAGAATTGAACTTTTGCACCGTGAACTTTTTCCTTTGGGAGATTTCAGAGTTGTGACTTACAATAATTCCGGAGAACCCGTTGACCATCGATCCATTATCACCTCTGAAATTGCCCTAGAAGGTCGTTTTGCATTTCAGGAAAAGATAGTTGTCCGCGATTTTGAGCGCATAAGCCTGGGAACACCTTTTCCGGTTTTTAATTTCAGATACAGTGTCGGTGTTCCTGATATGATGAATGGAGAATACCATTATCATCGCATTCAGGCCGGAGTGACTCATTGGTTCAACATAGGTTCATTTGGATGGTCAAAATATATTCTTGAGGGCGGAAGAGTATTTGGAACACTTCCATTTCCGCTTCTGGTGCTTCACCCGGGAAATGAGACTTTTATATTTGATGAATACGCTTTCAACCTCATGAATTACTATGAGTTTATTTCAGATCGTTATTTCAGTCTGTACTATACCCATCATTTTGATGGATTTTTCTTCAATCGTATTCCATTGATGCGAAAGTTAAAATGGAGGGAAGTGTTTTTCGTTAAAGGACTTGTGGGAACAATTTCTGATGCTAATCTTGAGTTTAATGAGTTGCCTAAAGCTACATTTATGCTTGATAAACCCTATTTTGAGGCTGGCATTGGAATCGAAAATATTTTCAAAATCATACGTGTTGACGGTATCTGGCGTCTTTCACACCGTGATAATTCAGGGGCAAGTCCTTTTGCTGTTTTTGTTACACTGCAATTTGCATTCTAAAAAATGTCAGAAGGGATAAAACCCTTACTTAGCAATCAAATTTATCAACACCTGTAATTCCGGTCAAATGTTTTACTTTTGTAGCTAAATCGGTTATCTGGAATTCAATTGAACAAATGATTCTGCGCGCGACAAATTTATTCAAGAAATATAAACAACGTACCGTTGTTAAAGACGTTACTGTTCATGTCAATCAAGGCGAAATTGTTGGTTTGCTTGGCCCGAATGGTGCTGGAAAAACCACTACTTTCTACATGATTGTGGGTTTAATAAAACCGCTTTCCGGCAAGGTTTTTCTCGAAGATATGGATATAACCAGTCAACCCATGTATAAAAGGGCACAGCTTGGTATTGGTTATCTTGCTCAGGAAGCCAGTGTTTTCAGACAGATGAGTGTTGAAGACAATATTTTGTCCGTAATGCAATTCAAAAAGATTCCGAAAGCTGAGCAAAATGAAAAACTTGAAAGTCTGCTTCAGGAGTTTGGCCTTCAACATATCCGAAAAAGCAAGGGTATTCAGCTTTCCGGTGGTGAGCGCCGTCGAACAGAAATTGCCCGGGCTCTTGCAGTCGATCCAAAATTTATACTTCTTGATGAGCCTTTTGCCGGAGTCGACCCAATTGCAGTGGAAGATATTCAGGCGATAGTTTCTCGACTAAAAGAAAAAAATATAGGCATCCTCATCACTGACCATAATGTTCACGAAACACTTTCGATCACTGATCGCGCCTATCTGCTTTTTGAGGGCTCAATCCTAAAAGCTGGCACTTCAGAGGAACTTGCAGCAGATGAACATGTTAGAAAGGTTTATCTTGGGCAGAATTTTGAATTGCGCAGAAAGTAAGGGCGGCGGCTTAAGCGAATACGCTTTGCTTTCTAGGTTTGAATATCAGCAAGAAATACCAAAAGTGAAAGAAAAATATAAAGCAGAATTATAAATGGAATCGCTGTGAAATGCAATGTGAAAAGCATTATTGCTGAAGCGAGGATGAAAAAATAGCGAATTTCATTGCCTTTAATCTTCCAGGATTTAAATTTCAGTCCAAACAAAGGTAGTTCAGAAACCATCAAAACTGATAAAACTGCGATAATTCCGATGTAGAAATAAGTATTGGTTACAACCATATAAAATAGGCTTTGGCCATCATAAAGCTGCATTTTCATCAAAGGAAGTGAAGCGATAAGCAGGCCACTTGCAGGTGTTGGTAAACCAATAAACGATTCTGTTTGTCTTTCGTCTACATTGAATTTTGCCAATCGAAGTGCGGCAAAAAGCGGAATCAAAAGTGCAATCAAGGGAATAATATCTATTCCAAAAATCAATAATTCCTGTTTTCCATGGCTTTCCAAAATCAAGTGATAAATAATGAAGCCGGGAGCTACACCAAATGAAACAACATCTGCCAAAGAGTCTAATTGCGCGCCAATATCAGAATAGGCTTTGAGGGCGCGGGCAGCAAAACCATCAAGAAAGTCAAAAACTGCAGCCAGGAAAATCATATAAGCTGCCATCTCAACATTTCCCTGAGAAAAAAACAGTATCGATAAACTGCCGGAAAACAAATTCATCAGCGTGATAAAATTTGGAATATGTTTTTTTATGCTCATTGTGTGTTTTTTAATTCTGATTAGCAAAGATACACAGACTTCAAGATATTGACGGTAAGAATTTTTTTTCAAATTCTTCAGATTTAAAATGCATCATGAATGTTGGTAAAACAGCTATGAAATCCAAGATTTCAGCATGAATTCAGACATGCATTTTTTGAGAAGGATATTTTTCAATGGCTTTTATACCTTTGCAAAAAAAATCGAATGAAGAACAAACGAAATCTTTTAACACTCTTTTTTATCATTTTTGCTGTGAAAGCCTTTGCGCAATTTGAAATTTCAGCTGAACTGCGTCCGCGCTTTGAACTTAATAATGGTTTTGGAAGTGTGCCTGCACTTGATTCTGAACCCACTGCATATGTTACACAAAGATCAAGGCTCAATCTTACTTTTAATGAATCTAAGTATCGTTTTTATGCGAGTCTGCAAGATATAAGAAACTGGGGCGATGAAGATGTTGCCTCAGGAAGTGGAGCATTTGCCAATAGTGCTAGTTTTGGAATTCATCAGTTTTGGGCTGAATTCAATATTTCTTCACACGCTGTGATTAAGCTAGGCCGACAGGAATTCAAATATGATGATCAGCGTTTGCTTTCAACCCGAAACTGGAATCAGTATGGTCAATCTTACGATGCAGTCTTATTCAGCCGAAAAAAGAATAACTGGCAGTTTGATCTTGCAGTTTCATACAATAACGATAATATGAAAGGGGAAGCAGCAGGTTTTGGTTCTAATACTTTTGATGTGGATCCGATTACCAGACGTCTGCGAACATTGAATTTTATCTACCTAAAAAAACAAATTTCGAATTCCTGGTCTGTTTCATCGACTGCATTGCTAACAGGATATCAAAAAGAAAAACTCAGCAGTACAACCTATCTTATGGCTACTTATGGCTTATTTACCGAGTACAAAAACAAAGGTTTGGAAGGCCGCATGAACCTTTATGGACAATCAGGAAAAAGTCAGAAAGGCATGGATGTGAATGCATTTATGTTTACTGCTGAGGCCTCCTGGAGAAAGGGAAAAATCAGGCCCGGCATAGGAATCGATGTTCTTAGTGGCAACGATGGCAGCAATACAGATCCCGGATATAAAACTACTGAACATGCTTTTGATGTTTTTTATGGTGTCAGATATGCACGTTATGGCTTTATGAATCAATATGTTGTTCCATCAAGCACGCTTGGTGGAGGCTTGGTGGATATTTATCCTCAGTTGCATTTTTACGCAAGTCAAAAAAGCCGTTTCACCATCGATTATCATTTCTTTTCATTGCAACAAAAAGTGAAAGACCCTAAAAATCCTGAACTTTTTCTATCAGGCTCTCTGGGCTCAGAGCTTGACCTGGTATGGCACTACAATTTTTCAAAGGAGCTTTTCACCACAGTTGGCTTTTCTTACTATTTCACAAACGATACCTTTGCCAGTGTGAAAAAAATCGATCCTGAAAAGATAGGTACACCTTACTTCGCATATGTTATGCTGACTTTCAAACCAGTTTTATTTCGCTCAGGAAAATAGCAAAAGGCTTCTTACCCTGGATAATAATTATGAAAGAAGTAACCCAGATTAATATCTCAGATTACGATTATAACCTGCCTGATCATAATATTGCCAGGTATCCTCTCGAAAAACGGGAGCAGTCAAAACTATTATTGTTAAGAAGCGGAAATTTGTCAAATGATTATTTTTTGAATATTGGCAATTTCTTACCAAAGCATCCGATTCTAGTCTGGAACGAAACCCGTGTAATCAGTGCACGTTTGCAATTTGTTAAAGATGGTGGCGCAAAAATTGAATTATTTTGTCTGGAACCTGATGCTGTTGGTAGTGATCTGCAAATGGCTTTTGGCAGCAGCTCTCCGGTAGAATGGAAATGTCTCGTAGGAAACTCAAAGCGCTGGAAAAGTAGCTCTTTGAAAATGATTGTACAAATTGAAGGGAAAACTGTGCATTTGGAGGCAGTTCGAAAAGTTCAAATGGGAGATCATTCTGTTATAAGGTTTAGCTGGGACGATTCTGAGGTGCATTTCAGTCAGATACTCGAAGCTGCCGGCGAAGTGCCGTTGCCACCTTATCTGCACCGAAAAGCAGAGCCACTTGACAAAACGCGCTATCAAACTGTTTTTGCCCGTCATGAGGGCTCGGTTGCTGCGCCAACAGCCGGACTTCATTTCACGCCAGAGGTTATTTCATCCTTAAAGGATTCTGGCGTTCTTTTTGAAAAAGTGACCTTGCATGTGGGCGCCGGCACATTTAAGCCTGTTTCTGCGGAACAGATCGGTGATCATGAAATGCATTCAGAACGGATCATTGTTTCGCGCGAAACTATTTTCAATCTGGCAAAGAATGCAGACAGAAAAGTCATCGCTGTTGGCACAACAAGCATGCGGACATTGGAAAGCCTTTATTGGATCGGCATAATGCTGCAAAATCAGCCTGACCTGAAGGATTTTCACATCAATCAATGGTTTCCATACGAGACGAAATCGGAAGACCTTTTAAACCATCACGATGCACTGATGTTGATCATTAATTATCTGGACAGAAATAGTTTACATGCTTTAAGTGCTTCAACGGCATTAATGATTGCTCCGGGCTATAATTTCAGAATTGTAAACGGACTGATTACAAACTTTCACCAGCCAAAAAGCACATTGCTGCTACTTGTTTCTGCTTTGATTGGTGAAAATTGGAAAAAGGCATATGATTATGCGATTGATAATAATTTTCGCTTTCTTAGCTATGGCGACAGCTGCTTTTTCATGCCTTAAGGCAGCCAATCAAACTTCATTTTTTAGAAAAAACTTAGCTTGAAAGACAACAAAGAATCTCTTTTGGGATTATCTTTGCGGTTAAGTTCATTCAACAATTGTACATAAATGAAAAAGAAAAGCTTCCTTTTGATCTCAATAATTCTTGGTTTTGCAGCAATTTTTATGCAAACATCCTGCAGCCAGGTTCCAATAACAGGGCGTAAGCAATTAAGTCTTCTCCCTTCATCACAGATGATGAGTATGAGTTATCAGCAATATAGCGATTTCTTAAAAGAACATCCGCTTTCCAAAAATGCTGAACAAACTGCAATGGTTAAACGGGTGGGTCAGCGCATTCAAAAAGCAGTTGAAGCTTATTTTGCTGAAAAAGGCATGTCTGATCAACTGAAAGGCTACAACTGGGAATTCAATCTTGTTGAAAGTCCAGATGCCAATGCATGGTGCATGCCCGGCGGGAAAGTTGTTTTTTATACAGGCATTCTTCCAATCACAAAAGATGAAACCGGTTTGGCCGTTGTGATGGGGCACGAAGTAGCGCATGCAGTGGCTGAACATGGCAATGAACGTATGAGCCAGGGTTTGCTGACACAATTGGGAGGTATGGCGCTTACTGTTGCTTTACAGGAAAAACCTGAACAAACACAGGCCTTATGGATGACAGCATTTGGTGTAGGAAGTCAGGTTGGGGTGTTATTGCCTTTCAGCAGGTTGCATGAAAGTGAAGCCGACAGATTGGGATTGATTTTTATGGCGATGGCAGGATACAATCCACGTGAAGCTGTTTCTTTCTGGGAACGCATGGCTCAAATAAAAGGAGGTCAGGCACCACCGGAATTTCTGAGCACTCACCCCTCAGATGCAACACGTATTTCTCAGATTAATAAATGGTTGCCTGAGGCGTTGCAGTATTATAACAGATAAATCTAATTTCTGATTTATCTATTCATAAAGGTAAACATCTGTACTTAAAACCTTGGCATAGGTTCGGTTGAGCGTTGCCAAAGTTGCTGCATGAACCTGTGCAGCCGGAACAATTGTGTCGCCAAATTTCAGATCACGCGTGGCACAAGCATCTCCAATAACTGTGCAATCAAAACCAAAATCATGCGCTGCTCTGGTAGCTGCCTCGAGACACATATGTGTTTGCATGCCAACTAAAACCAGATTTGTGATTCCGTTTTCTCTGAGATAAGCCAATAAATCTGTGCCCAAAAAAGCATTCACTTCATTCTTTGTAATTATTTTTTCCACATCATAAGGCGCCACCAACGGATGAATTTCTCCACCTTGCCCAAATGCATGTTTTATATGCACTACAAGCTGTGACTTCTCTCTGAACGAACTCAGAATCCTGGCTGCATTTTCCGCAGCAGGCTCAGGATTTACAAGTGGGACAGCACCCTCTGGAAAATAGAATTCCTGGATGTCTATCAAAATAAGTGCAGTTTTTGGGGTGCTCTCCTGTGAATAAAGGAAAATCCCATGGAAGATGAAGTATAAAATAATGATTGATTTTTTCATGGCATCGCTTTTTGACAAAAGTATAGTTTTTAGTATTGAAAAGTGATGCTGATTCTTGAAATAGAGTTAAAAGACCAGCTGAAAGAGTAAAAAAATACCTTTATGAAACATCTTTACAGGTTTTCAACGCAGCTATTTTTAATTTTGGTTTCTTGTTAGAAAATAATTTCTTTTATCAACATATTGATAATGTGACTTATATGAATGACATGTTTAATTGTACACTACCTTGTAGCTAAAAGAAATAAAAAATATTTGGTACTATGTGTTGCATAGTACTAAAAATGTATTATTTTTGCAGCATGAATACAGAAAAAAACATATCACAGATGCGGAAAGGGGTGCTGGAGTTATGTATTCTGGCTATTATCGCCCGGAGCGAAGAAGTTTATGCTTCTGATATCCTTGATCAGTTGAAGGAAGCAAAACTCATCGTTGTGGAAGGTACCCTTTATCCTTTGCTGACTCGCCTGAAAAATGAAGGCCTACTCAGCTATCGTTGGGAGGAGTCCCGTTCGGGGCCACCTCGCAAATACTACCAAATCACCCCAATGGGTGATGTCCTTTTAAAAGAACTCGTCAATGGCTGGCAGGAGCTGGTTGGGGCAGTTGATTCGCTAATTAAGAAACAATAAAAACAATTTACAAACCATCGACATGAAAAAAACCATAAGTATTAACATAAGCGGTCTGATGTTTAACATCGATGAAGATGCCTTTGCCAGACTGAGCCAATATCTGGGAAGTATAAAAAAACATTTTGAAGGCAGGGAAGGTCAGGCAGATATTATTGCCGACATTGAAAGCCGTATTGCTGAGCTGCTTCAGGCACATCTCCATGAAACAAAACAAGTAATCACGATTGAAGATGTGAACGAAGTAATTGCTGCATTAGGTCAACCTTTCGAAATGGATGAAGAGGATTCAGGAAATGAAGAGCGGTCATCAAAGCCTTATCCTTTCAAAAGAAAAAGGCTTTTTCGTGATCCTGACAACAGAAAGATTGCTGGTGTGGCAGCGGGAATTGGTGCTTATTTTGTAGTTGACCCGCTTTGGATTCGCATCATATTTATATTGCTCCTAATTGGATCAGGCGCAGGCTTGCTGATTTATATCGTTTTATGGATTGTTACACCTGAGGCACGCACTACAGCAGAAAAACTGGAAATGAAAGGTGAGCCGGTAAATGTGGACAATATTGAGAAATCCATCAAGGAAGAATTCGGTAAAGTGAGCACCAAACTCAATGAATATTCAGGAGAAGCAAAAGAAGGTTTCAACAGGGCTGGACGTCAGGCGCGATACGCTGCAGGTCGTGCAAATGATCCGGTTATAGAGGTTCTCAGGGTAATCGCACGGATATTTTCGATTGTATTTGGCTTGCTGTTTTTAGCACTTGGCCTATTGCTTATCTTGATTGCAGGCTCTGTTTTTCTGGGGTGGGATGAATTTTCGCTGGTAACTGATATGGAATTGCCATTGATTTTTGGCGAACATCTTTTTCCATTGGTGCTTTCAAGTCCATTAGCGATTTCTCTTGCGCCCATTGCTTTAGGTGGTTTTATTGCCATACCGCTGATTATGTTGGTTTATTCAGGCTTAAGACTTTTAATTGGTGAATATTTCAAAATCCCGGGTTTGGGAAGCGTGGCTTCAGGTCTGTGGATTGCATGTGTTGTAGGGATATTTTATATTGGCACAACATTGGCCATTGATTTTAAGGAAACCTATTCAACGGACAAAAACACTACTGAACTCTCTGTCGGAGACGACGAGATTATTACTGTCAGTTTACTTGAAAATGAAAACATCCGAAGCAGAAAAAGTATGCAGATTTTTGATATGCATTTTCGCACCGGAAAAAATGGAGACGAGTCAGTATATGTTTATCCGCTTTTCTATGTGGATGTAACAGACAAGGAAAAATCCTACATTGAGACAAGCATTTCATCAAAAGGAGGCACTTACGAAAAAGCTAAAGATCGCGCTGAAAGCATAGATTTTAAATTAGAGGTTGAAAGTTCAAAAATTATTCTCCCTGAATGGTTTGGCATTGGCGAAGGAAACAGCATGCGCGACCAAAAAGTTGTAACAAGACTGTATCTCCCCGAAGGACAAGTTGTGTATTTCGATGCAAAAATGGAAAACTACTTTTCCGGTAGTCCGCGATATTCATGGAGAAATAAAAAATTTGCCGGCAACTACTGGATTATGACAAAAGACGGTTTGCAGCCTTATAAACCTGCCCTGGAAGGCGAGTCCCTGGAATAAATCGTATACCTGAAATTATTTTGCAAAAGCGGCCACATGATTGTTGTCGCTTTTTTTTGTTCCATTCAATATGATTGGCTTATTCAATTTGTCAAAATTGTATCTTTGTATGGCATTATTTCAAGCCAAAACCACACAAGTATTTTATTATGTCAGACAAGATAAAACTAAAGTTTATTGCTTTTGCCGGAGCTGAACAAAACCTTTATGATCAAGTAAAAGGTAAATTAGATACAACTCCAGGATTGAATTATGAGGAATCAAATGAGAATGCCGATGCATTATATTTCATAAGTGGAGGTTCTGAGCAATTTGCGATTGACTCGCTTGTTAAGGGTTCAATCAATTTGCTGATTGCTGGCAAAGAAAATAATGCCTGGGCTGCTGCAACTGAAGTCAAAGCATGGGCAAGCATGAATGGTTTTGAAGCAGTTATGATTCCTGCTGATGACATAATGAATACTGAGAAACTCGAAATGTACATTCAAATTATAAGAGCTTTCGATCGGCTCAATGGACAGAGGCTTGGGCTCATCGGCGAGGTGTCTGACTGGCTTGTTGCATCATCTGTTTCGCAATCATCCATGATGGAAATATTTGGTATTGAGCTTATTAATCTTCCATATGATCAGCTTCAGGATTATCTTGGTTATCCGGAAGATGAACAAGTAGGAGTGCTCTTTCCCTCACTTGCCGCACAACAGTCAGAACTTGCATCGGTAAGTAGTTTTTTGAAGGATACAGTCCGTCAAAACCAACTGGATGCTTTGACAATACAGTGTTTCAGAATGGTTCGCGAAAAGGAAGTTACCGCATGCCTGCCAGTTGCATTAATGAATTATAATGGTATTCCGGCCGGTTGCGAAGGCGATTTGGTAAGTATTATTTCAATCATGTTTTTGAAGGAAATCCTCGGACAAATTGCCTGGATGGCAAATGTTGCAACCGTGAATGATAGTAGTATTCTGCTGGCACATTGCACTGCACCATTGCAATTGGCCGAAAGTTTTCAGATAAAAACACACTATGAAACGGATTTGTCTGCAGCCATTTGTGCCGAACTTGCGATGGAAGAAGTGACAATTTTCAGGATGAACAGCGAGCTGAACAAAGTGTTTATTGCAGAAGGAGTTGTTTTGGCCAGACCAGAGCATCCCTGGGCATGTCGCACGCAATTGGAAGTTGGTCTTTCGGAAGAGGATATCGTTAAACTCAGAAACAATCCGCTCGGAAACCACCATTTAGTTGTACGAGGCCATCAATCTGCACTCCTAAAAACTGCGATGCAACTGAAAAGAATCGTTTGTATTTGAGAATTTATACAAACTAAGCCCTTTCAATAATTATTGAAAGACTTTGAATTTAAGGCAATAATTTATTTTATCCGGGTCTATTGTGTGTATTGTTGCTGATTTCGTGTATATTTATCCACTCAAAAAAAATAATTTATGAGCACGACGATAAACAGAAAACCGATTCGTTTTTACAGCGATCCAAAGAGAGTAATTGCAAGATTCTTTTTCCCGGGACCGGAAACCCGTGTGCAATCGATCATTCAGAAAGTAACTGAAATGCCTGAAGAGGCTGCGAAACTGAGTCTTAACCAATCGTTAAGAGATTTTTCGGCACGCCATCGCAATATCTCAAGGATATTTCAGAGGCATTATGAAAGAGTACGTGAAATTATGAATGGACGTGCTGGTGACCTGAATCTGTTATCTGAGCAAAAAAAACTGCTTATTGGTGCATTTTTTACATCTGAATACTCTATTGAGTCCGCTGCTTTTTTTAATCCATCAATGGTTGAAGATCCTGATCAAACAGGTCTTATGGTAGGGCAGAAAAGGGTAATAATGAGTTTTAGAGCCACAGGTGAAGGGCATATTTCATCTATTGTTTTCCGTGGAGGGATACTTGACGCAGACAACAATATGCATCTCATTCAAACAGGGAGGCTAATTGATGGAGCCGAGGCCATAAAAAATTATATTTATTCCAAAGAGGTTTTCTGTGCAAAACTTTCTGAAATGCATGCAGATGATGAAGTTGTAAAACTCGTAATGGGAAAGCTAAGGGATGAGTTTGATTACAATGAATTGTACAGAGCGATAGACGAGACTAGAAGGGAGCTTCAGCCAACAGAAAATCAATTAAAAATATTACAGACAATAAGCTGGCTGGGCGATTCACACTATGAGATTTCTTTTTCTCTGGACACCGGTATTTCCGACAGAGTTATTTTCCCTCTCGCAGCTGCTGAAAGCAATGGCATTGAAGATGCACGGTTTGTCAAATTTACCGACTCCGACGGCTTAGTTCGTTATTACGCTACTTACACAGCGTATAATGGGTTCGCCATCATGCCAAAGCTGATTGAAACAAAAGATTTTTACAACTTCAGGATAATGCCAATTCATGGGGAGAATGCTCAGAATAAGGGAATGGCTCTTTTCCCCCGAAAAATTAATGGAAAGTTTGTGATGCTTTCAAGGATTGATGGCGTGAATAACTATATCATGTTTTCTGAGGATATCAATCGCTGGGGTGAGGCAATTTTGCTTCAGGAGCCTCAGTTTCCGTGGGAATTTATTCAGGTTGGAAACTGCGGATCACCGATAGAAACTGAGTTTGGGTGGCTTGTTATTACGCATGCCGTAGGAACGATGCGCAAATATGTTATCAGTGCCATGTTGCTTGATCTGGATGACCCAACAAAAGTGATTGGCCGCCTGAGCGAACCGCTGGTTTCGCCCAATGAAGAGGAAAGAGAAGGGTATGTTCCCAATGTTGTATATTCTTGTGGTTCAATCGTAAACAATGATGAACTGGTGATACCTTACGCCATGTCGGATACCGCGTCTACCTTCGCCACTATTCCTTTGAAAGAACTATTGACTAACCTTGTTCCATCCGACCTTGATCGAGGAAGGCCAATGATGGAAAAAGGAAAAGCACGGGTTTTGGTCGTTGAAGATGAAGTGATCAATCAAAAAATTATATCTGGAATACTAAAGTCAGAGGGCTACGATGTTGAAATTGCTCCTGATGGCATCATTGCATTGATGAAAATAGGGAAAGAAAAATTTGATGTAATCCTTTCAGATATTGCAATGCCTAACTTTGATGGCTATCAGATGCTTGAATTCCTGCAGGAAAACAAGATCAGTATTCCTGTCATATTCCTTTCGGGACAAACAAGTCCTGAGGATGAGGCGAAAGGATTGCGCAAAGGTGCAGCTGACTATATCAAAAAACCTATTGATCGCAACTTACTGCTTTTAAGAATGGAACGCCTGCTTAAGTAACAGGATTCTTAAGATATGGTTCTACAATAAGCCTCGACATAAGGTAAGCTATTGTGCTTTCTGCACCTTGATTGAGATTGATGTTGCTTGCCTCAATACCATCATTGCAACCTTTTGTTTCATTATCATAGAGCCCGATGCCCATATCATTGTCACCAAAGAACCAATCGAAAGATTTTAACATCTTTTGAATAAATTCCTGGTTTTTTGTAGCCTCCCAGGCACTCTCATACATAATTACCATCGCCATTGCATCAACGGGTTGTTGTGCAAAAAGCTCATATTCTGTATCAAAACGAAGCCATTTATGGTTTCCTACGAGTGATAGCCAGGAGTTTCTGAAGCACTTCCCCTCAAGAAAAATGCGGCTTTGATCTGCAAACTCCAAATATTTGCTCTTTCCGGTCAACTCATACGCTTTATACAGGGCTGCCGGAATAAGGCCATTGTCATAGGTGACTGCATCTTCAAACCAATGCCAGTTTTCTCTTTTATGTTGTTCATATCGCATACATAAAGTATCAGCTAGTTGCGTTGTCAGACTTAAGAACCTTTCTTGATCCGGATATCTTTTTATATAGTGGAATAGTCCAAAAATGCAATTTGAATAACCACGTGCATATTTCAGTTTGCTGATATGTTGCAGCGATTCATGAAAAATTTCATGAGCAGTTTGAAATAGAGAATCGTGCGGAAGAAAGCGAATCATCGAACCTAGCGCCCATATTGTACGTCCATAGGTGTCGTCAGAAAAGTCATCTTCAAAAGTGCTATGCGCAAAGGACATGAAATTTTTAAAAGATCCATCCTTTTGTTTCATAAACAACAGATAAGAAAAATACGTTTGAATCAGTTTCAGGTATTCTTGTTTTTGTTCTATCTGCCAAGCCCTGAGCACAACCAGCATTGCTCTGGCATTGTCATCAAGAGAGTAGCCATGCTGAAAACTTGGAATCGATCCGTGGGCATGCTGCAGCAATCCGGATGGTTTTGTCATGCTTACGAGATGTGTTAAATCAACCGGAGGATACATCTTTTCGGCTTTCATATCCCGGGAAAATGAACCCTGATCCGCATGCTGAAATACTTCCAGATATGCTTGTCCTACTTTCGGCCAGGTAATGTTTAACCCATATTGATATGCTTTAAGTTGTATGTTTTGCAAGCTTTCAGGATGATCAAGAGAATGGTTTACTAACGCAGCAAGTTGATTATAGTTGCCAAAATCAAACAATATGCCCCGCCCTTCTGAAAGCAACTCTTCTGCATGCCAGTATGGAGTTGAGAATACAGCGCAGCCGCCACTTGCTGCATAGCTCAAAGTGCCACTTGTAATCTGTGCTTTGTTAAGATAGGGTGTAGCATACATGTCCGAGGCCTTAAGTAAGGACATCAGCTCCAACTCACTTGTATATTTGTTGATAAAAACAACATTGTCGCTCACTCCCAGATCTTCGGCAAGTTTTTTCAGATAATCACGATATTCCTCCCCAGAATAACGTATTATGTTTGGATGCGTTTTTCCCAGAACCACATACAGCACTTCGGGATGTTTTGCAACGATTTCAGGCATAGCCCTTATGGCAGTTTCAATACCCTTACTTCTGCCGATCAGACCGAAAGTCATGATTACTTTGCGGCTTTCCCATTCTTTTGGTTTTGGCAAAAGTCGATCTGCATAATATTCATAATCAGGCACTCCATGCTCAATGCGAATAATCTTTTCCTCTGGAACTTCATATATTTCATGAAGAAAACCAATGGCAAGACGATTCATAATGATAATTTTAGACGAAAAAGCAGCGATTTTTTTGAGCACTTCTTTTTGATGAAAATCCGGCTTGACCAATATTGTATGAAATGTAGTGACAATCGGAATTTTCACTCTTCTAAGCAACGACAGCAAAAGAACACCGCTCGCCCCTCCGTAGATGCCATATTCATGCTGAACCAACAGAATATCTGCTCCTGAATTGTTAATATAATCTGAAGTTTGAATATAGGATTCCATCTTCTGCTCCTCAATTGTGCGGCTTACAATGGAAGGGTATGGGTATGACTCCTTTATATCGTCCATCGCTATGACTTCAATTTCGAGACTTGTTTTATGAATCTCGGCTGCATCTATGATAGCATTGACAAGATTTTCCGTAAATGTGGCAATTCCGCACTGACGAGGGGGATAGTTGCCAAGGCAGATAATTTTCATAGGAATAGAATTTTAGACATTAACAAACCGATCCAATTTAGATGGAAATTTTAGATGAAGATACGAGTTTTTTGCCAATATTTCCAACTTAATTATGATGATTGAGAATTGATATATCTTTGAGATTGTTTTTAAATGAAGATAAAATCAATAAATTCTGTCAAAGCCTTGATTTTTTATTTCGATAAGTAATACCGCTTTGGAGATCAAGTTTCGATGATTTAAGTTATCTGAACCATGTTGTTATTATGAAAAATACCAAAATTCGAAAAAGCACAAAAAAGCTTGGCAAGCCCGGATATTCAAAAAAATCAGGACTTCCTGCTGGCAGTCTTGTACATGTAGGGCAGGTTAAAACTGAAGGGACATATATCGATCTGATTGAATACAGTCCGACGAATATAGCTGAAAAGAAAAATTTAAGTTTGAAAGAAGCCCAAGAATATTTGGACGCCCCCGGAATGAAATGGCTTCGGGTAACAGGATTGCAAAATACTGAAATTATTGGTGAGCTAGGAAAGACTTATGGATTACATCCATTATTTCTTGAAGATATACTGAATACAAGTCAGCGGCCTAAGTTGGAAATAATGGAGGATCATGTATTTTTCACCATGAAAACACTTGGGTTTTCAGCAGACAAGGGCGTTGTTTCAGATCAGATAAGTTTTGTTTTAAGAGAAAACCTTTTGATGTCTTTTCATGAAAGCGACCTTGATATTTTTCTGCCACTATACGATCGCATGAACATTGAGACGAGTCGCATCAGAAACAATGGCGTTGATTTCCTTTTTTATGCTTTGATTGATATCATTGTTGATAATTATTTTAGCGTTGTTGAAGCCATAGCAGATATGATCGACACCGTGGAAGACCGTATTTCTTCTGAACCAGATGAGAATGTTCTTGATGCCATTCAGCAGATAAGAAAAGAATTGCTTTTTCTGAAGAAAACGGTATTCCCAATCCGTGAAGGACTTAATACACTCATCAGGAATGATATACCTTTGATTGATCCGAAACAGGTGAAATATCTCAGAGATGTTTACGACCATCTGATGCATATATATGAAACCATCGAAACCTATCGCGAACTGAATACCGGACTAAAGGAAGTGTATCTCTCAGCCTTAAGCAATAAAATGAATCAGGTGATGAAAACACTCACCATCATCGCTACAATATTTATTCCTCTTACGTTTATAGTTGGAATCTATGGCATGAATTTCAGGGTTTTTCCAGAACTCAACTGGAAATATGGCTATCTGTTTGTTTGGTTGGTCATGTTAGCGATTGTGGCTTATATGCTGTTCAGGTTCAAGAAAAAGAAATGGCTCTAAGTCTGGAAACTCTATGCTTAGCCATAGAATGAGTCTTTACGCCTTGGCAATGCTACTTCCAACTTCAAGTTTAAGCTTTTCAGATTCTTCTGTTTTCCTTCATTCGGTTAGGACTAAAAAATCTATCTTTGCCACTTATAAACAAATCTAAATTATTACATATGTCGAACGTAGTCTGGATTATTCTTGCTTTGATGCTGGTTTTCATTTTTTACAATGGTTACCGCCGTTACAAAATGATGAAAAATTATAAACCCGGGCAGGACAGCAGCAATTTGCTGAAGTTTACCGATACTAACTTCAAAAAGAGCATTTCGAAGGGCGTTGTTTTGGTAGATTTCTGGGCTCCATGGTGTGGCCCTTGCCGCATGATAGGTCCGGTAGTGAGTGAGTTATCGGATGATTTTGCGGGAAAAGCCAAAATCGGTAAACTGAACGTCGACGAAAACAAACAAATAGCCAGTGAATTTGGAATCCGGTCGATTCCTACTTTGATATTGTTTAAAGATGGAAAAGCTGTTGAGAAATTTACGGGAATAAAACCCAAACAGGCTTTTGCCAAAGCGATAAACGCACAGTTGAATGCTTAAAAAGAAATTTCTTCTGAAGTCTTAATGAATCAGTGATACTGTTCCACGTTTGGTTCTTACGAGGCCGGCAGCTTCTTCATATTGAAGAAGATACACATAAACGCCCATAGGCTGCAGTTTTCCTGAATTATTTTTTCCAGTCCAGCCTTCATCCGGATCATTTGTTTCCCAAATTACAGCTCCCCAGCGGTTATATATTTGCAGAATGTAATTGGTAGAATTGTAGAAGGTAATAACAGGTTTAAAGGTGGTATTTTCTGTTTTCGATGAGCCGGGGTAAAATGCGTTGGGCATTACGGGGTCAAAATCGGGTTGAAGCGAAAGGGTATTTGACCTTGAAAACTGAACATTTTGATCGCTTCCATAGGCAACTAAATAATATTGGAAAAGTGCTTCACGATTTGGTAAAGCCGACACATCGTCTATATGGCTGTTTTCACCTAGAAAGAGGGTTACAAGTTCTACGGGTGTTTCAGTTCCTTGTTTCCGATAGAGTTTTTGTTCTATAACATCCCACCCTTCATAGCCATTCCAGTTCAAACTTACGCTGAATTCCGGATCAATGTTTCCCTCAAGCAGAATAGTACGGTGCTTTACCGGATCTGGAACTGGATTGAAACAGTTGTCTGTTAATTCAAGTTCATAGATGTAGCTTGTAGTTTCTGTAAAGACATTTTCATCGCTAACCATGTATGAAGTTGGAGGAAAAGTCAAAGGGATTGGTGTTTCTCCTGAACCGGTTGGATCGTTGCGAGTAATAACAATATTCTTGCTAAGGTTAAGATCGGTTATGGAAGTTTCATAAGTAATATCTACATAACCTGATGATTCATTTACGCTGACACGCACAATCTCTGGTGGATTTGGTCGCACATATGCAGGAGATTCTTTTGAAACGATGTTTGAGAAGACATTCTCCGAAACGCCATTAACCAGCGCTTCTATTTTGTAATGATAAATTTCATTTGGGACTATATTTTCATGTGTATACTCGTAAATACTAATTGTAGAGTCAGGAGAGGTGTAGTAAGGTTGTTGAATTCTAAGAACAGGTGTTAGCGTTGCTGTTTGAATTTCTTCTAATTGCTGAAAATTGGTGCCACCATCTATTGATACAGAAATTCTGTATGAGCTAACAAAGTTTGTAATTTGATATTCGGACCATCTTATCGTATTTTTAAGTTCACATTCGTTATATATTACAGTTTTATTCAATAAAATGGACTGAAGTTTTGGTTCAGAATAACCAGAGCCTCTGAAGTTGTCAACAACGTAGAGGCAAATACTATCATTTGAAGGTGCATTCAAGTCGATCCATTCAAGTGCAGAACCGTCATAAATCGTATCCAAGGCAACAAAAGTGCCATTTATTAGCCGTAAAACAGAAAATTTCTCTGTCAATTCAGGATTTGGCTCAGACCATCTTACTCTGACATGGCCTTCCTGATTTATAACCGAAATAGATTCAATAATTGATGCCTGCCCCATCCCCTCAAAAAATGAAAACATCAGCCACAATAAAAAAGCAAATTTTAAAACTTTCATCGCCTAATATTTTTTGCTAGCCTGCCACTATGGGTCAGGTGGTTTTTAAATTTCCAACCAAAACGGTCAGCATATCGTCCGGGCTGAGGTATTTTACTGCAAGAGCCTTTATTTCTTCTGCCGTGACAGCGTTTATTGCTTTCAGGCTGTTTGCAAAATACTCCATCCCCAGTTTGTTGTCAAGTGTTGTTCTGAACTTTTCTGCCTGATTGAACACCCCGTCAAGGGCCCGAAGATAGGTTCCGTTGAGGTAGTTTCGCACAAGAGCCATTTCTTCAGCATCCACCAATTCATTTTGCATCCGAAATAGTTCTTTTTTTATTTCTTCAAGCGTATTTTCAGTAACCTCAGTTCCTACCTCGGTGCTGATTAAAAATCCACATGCTTTTCTGTAAGGCATTACCTGTGAATGTATTCCATAAGTAAACCCTTTGTCTTCACGAATATTGTTCATCAACCGTGAACCAAAATAGCCTCCTAAAATGGTGTTAAGGAATAGAAAACCAAAATAATCAGGATGGCTGCGCTGCATCACCGGACGGCCCATCATGATGGAAGTCTGCAATGAATCGGGTTTTTGAATCTGGTGCAAACCGCTTTTAAAATGAGTTTCCTGTATAAAATCCGTCTGCAGCTCAGCATTGCTCCAGTTATCGCCAAAGTGCTTTTCTATTGTCTGAATAATTTTATCATTTATCTGTCCGCTCATGATAATGGTGCAGTTGGCCGGCAGAAAATGTTTTGCATGAAACTGTGCAAGGTCGCTGGTTGAAAGCTTGTCAAAGTCTTCAATGGCAGCCGTTTGTCCGTAGGGAGTATCAATGCCAAAAAGTTTTTCATTAAAAATTCTGAAGGCGATCTGTTTGTTTTTTCTGCTGCTTACGATAAAGTCCTGCTTTTGCCTTCTGTTGTACATCCTGAACTCACGCTGGCGGAAAGACGGGTTTTTCAACATGCTTTCGATCAGAGGCATCAGCAGAGGCAATGATTTTCCAAGACAAAAAACGCTCATCCATGCAATATCTTTTGATGATTGAAGGTCGATGTAAGCACCATGGTAATCAATTTTGGCATTGATGTTACCAGCTGTATAACGTGTGCTTCCTTCGCGGAGCATATTTATGGTGCTGTTGGCAACAAGTTTTTTTTGCTGAAGGGCGCTGCCGGCATTGATGATCAAATCGAACCGCAGTGTTTCCTGACTTTGATCATTGAAGGTATACACAGGGATTCCGTTTGGCAGAACCATACATGGCGGTTCCGACAGCACAAAAGATGCAGCGGTTTTAAGTGCGGGCGCTTTGAAGCGTTCAAGTGTAGTTATTTCAGTCATTTTCTTTGGTGTAATAGAGCGTGCTGCAATTGTTTTCTGTGAAAATATTATTTGCAATGCGTATTATATCTGCAGCTTGTACTTTTCTGTATTGTTTGGTCAGGTTGTTAACGAGGTCAGTATCGCCAAGATAAGTGTAATAAGCCAGATTCATGGCTTTGCTGAGCACCGAAATGCTTGAAAAAGCTTGTCCGGAAACGACTCTGTTTTTCACTTTTCTAAGTTCATCCATTGAAGGGCTTTTTTGCTTCAGAATCGCGATCTGTTGGTTGATTCCTTCTTCAGCTGCATCAAAACTTATCCCCGGAAGCAATTTACCGGTCACGACAAACAGCCCCGGATCGGAGTCGCCTGTGATAAAAGCGCTGATTTCAGCAAATAATTCCTGTTTTTTAATCAGCGCTTTCACAAGTCTTGATGACTGGCCCGAACCCAGTAAATCAGATATAAGGTCGGTTGCATAATAGTCATCATCATTGCGTCCGCACATATGCCATGCTTTATATATGCCATCTACAGGCACCTGTTTTTTGACATGAAGCTTGCGTGCTTCTTTCTGTATTGGCTCAGATGGCAAGCTTCGGCTGATTTCAGGGCCTGCAGGAATAGAAGCAAACCATTTTTCGGCAAGCTGCTTCACTTCTTCAGTTGAAATGTCGCCAGCAATAGCGATAATTGCATTGTTCGGATTGTAAAATCTTCCATAGAAGTCTTTTACGTCTTCCAAAGTGGCTTGTTCAATATGCGAAATCTCTTTCCCGATGGTATTCCACTGATAGGGATGTGTTGAGTAGGCGAGTGGTTTCAGCAAAAGCCACGCATCGCCATAAGGCTGATTGAGATAGTTTTGCCGGAATTCTTCTACAACAACCTGTCTTTGCACTTCAAAACTTTTTTCTGAAAAGGCCAGACTCAGCATTCTGTCTGATTCAAGCCAGAAAGCAGTTTCAATATTTTCTTTCGGGAGTGTAAGGTAATAGTTGGTGATATCGCTGTTGGTAAACGCATTGTTGTCCCCGCCAGCCCTTTGAAGTGGTTCATCATATCTGGGAATATTTATTGAGCCACCAAACATGAGGTGCTCAAAAAGATGTGCAAAACCTGTTTTTTCGGGATGCTCATCACGCGCACCAACCTTATAAAGGATATTCATTGCCACGATGGGCGTATTTGCATCATGGTGCACAACAAAACGAAGTCCGTTGATGAGGGTAAAAGTGTCGAATTTTATCATAGATGTTTAAAACATGCAAACCTACACAAATAACTGCTATGAAAGGTTTTTAGTATCCAATGCATTGCATGGAATTTCAATTTTTTCTATTGTCGAATGCTTAAAACATCATGGTTTTCTCATGTCTTTTTATGGCTATAAAACAGTCCGGACTTCATAAATTGAGAAATGTTCATGTGGAAACGCAGTGTTTATAAGTTATAATTTCAGTTTTTGACAATACAAAATCGATTAGAAACATTTTCGAGCTTTGATGAGAACATGGGCTCACCAACAAGAATTTGAAACAGCGGTCAGCTTTTTTTTTAACTTTGCAGCAGAAAAATAAACCTTTGATCCAAACTGATAATTTGAATTTTATGGAAAGAGACGAAAAGATTTTTGATCTGATCCAACAGGAGAAAGAGCGACAGATGCATGGCATCGAACTTATTGCTTCTGAGAACTTTGTGAGCGAACAGGTGCTTGAGGCCATGGGCTCAGTGCTTACAAATAAATATGCTGAGGGCTATCCGGGCAAACGTTATTATGGTGGCTGCGAAATTGTCGATCAGACTGAACAGCTTGCCATCGACAGAGCTTGTGAGCTTTTCGATGCAGAATATGCCAATGTGCAGCCGCACTCAGGTGCTCAGGCCAATATGGCTGTTTTTCTTGCCTGTCTGAAACCCGGCGACACTTTTATGGGCCTTGATCTTTCGCATGGCGGACACCTTTCGCATGGCTCTCCGGTGAACTCTTCAGGCATTTTGTACAATCCGGTTGCCTATGGCGTTGATGAAGAATCAGGCCTTATCAACTACGACAAAATGGAAGAAATGGCCATGAAAGAAAAGCCAAAGCTTATCATTGCAGGTGCTTCTGCTTATTCCCGCGACTGGGACTATGAGCGTATGCGTGAGATTGCTGATGAAATTGGCGCTATCTTGATGGCTGATATATCGCATCCTTCAGGGCTTATTGCAAAAGGACTGCTCAACGATCCGATCGAATTCTGTCATATCGTAACTACAACAACCCACAAAACTTTGCGTGGACCTAGAGGCGGGCTTATTTTGATGGGAGAGGATTTTGAAAATCCGTGGGGCCTTGCAACACCAAAAGGTGAGATAAAAATGATGTCGACTTTGCTAAATTCAGCAGTTTTCCCAGGTATACAGGGAGGTCCGCTTGAGCATGTGATTGCAAGCAAGGCTGTTGCATTCGGCGAGGCACTCACTGATAACTATTTCGAATATATGCTGCAGGTTCAAAAAAATGCAACGGTTATGGCAGAAGCTTTCATGAAGCGCGGCTACCATGTAGTTTCCGATGGCACCGACAACCATCTTATGTTGATTGATTTGCGCAGCAAGTTTCCTTCATTGACAGGAAAAGTTGTTGAGAATACGCTCGTAAAAGCCGACATCACTATCAACAAAAACATGGTTCCTTTCGACAGCAGATCACCTTTCCAGACTTCCGGCTTGCGTGTGGGCACACCTGCAATAACCACCCGCGGACTGAAGGAACAACATATGGAACCTATCGTTGATCTTATTGATGAAGTTATCAGCAATGTTGATAATGATGAAAAAATCAAAGCTGTAAAAATGAAAGTTAACAGTATGATGGGCGAATTCCCACTGTTTTCCTGGTAATCTGTTTTACGATAAATATAAAAACCCAGGCAATTGTTGTCTGGGTTTTTTAATGCCTTTTTCCGGAATTTCTGACAAGAAGATACCGTTTTTAAAAGCTCTTTATAGACAGAAATTTCAATATTTTATCAAAAATCAGTTTTGGATAATTAGAATTTTTTGATTATTTTTGGGTTTTACGTAAACCATTTAAAGAATTTGATATGAAAAAGATAAGTTTGTTTTTGGCAGTTTTGGGAACTTTTATGCTAGGTTCATGTTCTCATGTACTCACAGGCACATGGACTGTTCAGAAGTATGAAACACTAAAACCTGGTGAAAAGGGAGTGACATTAAGCAATATTGGCACAATAACTTTTCAGAATAACGGGAATGGTGAAAAGAATATAAGCTATGCATTATTTGATCTGGTAAGAGAAGACAATCTGCCGTTCAAATGGACTTCTTTCGACAGCTATATCACAATTGAGAGTGAAAATTCTGAATTTGCAAAGCTCTGGATTGTTACAAAAAGCAAAAGAAAAGCACAGGTATGGAAAACCACTGATGGAGCCAACGAGGTGAAAGTACTTGAGCTTGTAAAGTAATTTTTGATTGTTTCTCAGCCCTTAAATGCGCTCATAAAACTTGCACTCAGTCTTTCCTGATAGCTGCTCATTTGTGAAAACACCTTTTTAAGGATTACCTGCTCCATCTCTGTCATTTTCCTGGGGACGATAAAATTGGTGATCTCTTTTCTTTTAGCGATCTGAGAAATCTGAAGTTTGAGTCTGAGCTGCATCAAAAAATTGTAGTGAAAACTAACCTCATCTGTAGTAGCCTGGCTGAAAACGTCCATTGCCCGGAGCGCATGAACCCTTTCAACCGTGCTTTTGCTGCGAACCTTATTATAGAGGGCAAAAGTCCGTGCAAACATAATGACCGAAGCAATTGAATGCTTTATGTCGATGGCATCTGAGTGCTTTCCGGTGGATTCAGTTACAAGGTTTCCAAAAACATTTACTGGTGGTTTGAAGCCTGCAACAGACTGAGCAAGGAAATAGAAAAAGGCTGATTTTCCATGCAGCTGTTCAAAAATATGGTCTTCCAGATTGTTGAACAAATCTTGATTTCCATAAACATTTCGCAGGTCAAAGAATACGGAAATATCAAGGATATTTTCTGGTTCTGCTTTTGAAATCCAATCTGAGAAATAGTTTTTCCAGACAGACAAAGGCTGACACCATTTGGGGTTGCTGGCCATATAATTTCCCTGACACAGAGGTAGTCCGCTTGCGTCAAGATGTTTGCAGATACGTGCCGACAAAGTCAGAAAGTACTCCTGCAACTTTTCATTGGAAATAGTTTCACTTTCAGCAAAAATGATGGCGTTGTCCTGATCCGAATTAAACGCAAGCTCTTCGCGGCCTGCACCTCCAAGAGTCACAAAAGCAAAAGGTACCGGAGGCTGGCCAAGCTCACTAATGGCAGTTTCAATGATGCGGCGGGTGATGCTGTCATTGAACTTTGAAATCATTTTGCAAATGGTTTGAATGCTGCCCGACTCACTCAGCAGTGGCCTTACCAGAAAAGGAATTTTGTCTCTGAATCTGATCAAGCCTGATATGCCTGCACTGTTTTCAATGGCTCTGGTCAAAGCTTCGGAAGGATCGAAATACAGTCCAAAAAGCTTGTTTTTATCCAGCACACCCAACATTTCACCGGCATGGTTTCTTACAACGAGATGCGAAATATTCTTTTCCTCCATTATGATTGAAGCATCAGCAAGAGCAGTATTTTCGTCAATGAAAATCACAGGTGCTGTCATGCATTCAGTTGCCAGGGAATCAGGCGACATTTTTAGCGTCAGGAAACGGTGTATAATATCATTTTGCGTGATGATGCCGATGCATTTCTGATTGAACATAAGCAAAACGGAAGTAGATCTGTTCCGGCTCATAATTTCGATCGCTTCCTGCAGTTTAGCGTCGCCCGGACAGGTTATGGTTTCGCTGCAATAATCCAGTACTGAATGGTTGTTTAAAGAGAAAATGCTGTTGATTTGCTGCCAAAAATTATCTGTTGTTTCGTTCAATTCGCTTATTTCTTCCTGAACAATGATGCCATCGCAATACAAAATTTCTCCTTCGTCTTTGCCGCTTAAAAACATACTGATTTTTACTTCCGTTGTGCTGTTGTCTTTTTTTCTGAGCTGTATAGTTTTGTTTTTGATTAATTGATTGTGTTTAACCTCTGCCAGTAATTTGCGAAAAGCCTCTTTACCTCCAAGGATATTTACGAGCGGCACGTTTTTCAGTTCGCTTCCATTGTTGTATCCCAGCATAGCAGCGACATTCTGGTAAACTCAACCAGACGGCCTCTGCCTTTCAACGGAAAACGAAAAATCCCTATGCCGGAGTAAGCAGAAATATTTTCGAGTCTGTTTCTGAGGCCTGCCAATTCAGTTTTCACTGAGCGCTGTTCAGTTGTATCGCGGAAAGTGAGCAGCAATCCTTCTTTTTCAGCAAATTCAACCGGGAGCATAGTAAGGACAGCTTCCGCGATACTGCCGTCTTTTCTAAGGAGGTCAATTTCAAGACGGGTTTCGCGTTTTATATTACCAAAATCAGGCTCATGGCCCGGATAAAACAGCGACTCCACAACAATTTCATGTAGTTCAGCATCTGTATATTGAAGCCAGTTTTGAATAAATGCGTTGGTGTAGGCTATTTTGGAATTATGCAACAAGATTATGCCTTCTGTGGAAGATTCCAGCAACGATCTGTATTTTTCACGCGATTCATGCAATTGTTCTTCAGCCAGCTGCCTTCTGTTTTCAATAGCTAAACTCTGATAAGTTATAAAAGCGATGATCAGGGCAATAATGACGCTGATGCCAAGTAAAATCAGAATAAGTTTATTTGTAAGGGAAGAAATTTCGCGTTGTACATCATCAAGATATATTCCTGTTCCGATGATCCAGTCCCAAGGCTGAAATTTTTTTACAAAGCTCAGTTTAGGAACAATATGCGCCGAATCATCTTTGAACTGCCATTTGTACCGGATAAAACCTTCTCCCGATTCCTGCGCAATTTTTAAAGCTTCGATGAAAAGCTTTTTTCCATCAGGATCGGCATATTCATGCAGGCTTTGCCCGGTAAGTTCATGCACATAGGGGTGCATAATCATTGAAGGTGTGAGGTCAGTTATCCAAAAATAATCCTTTTTGTCGAGGCCATAGCGCAGTGCCTCAACTTCACTTACTGCTTTTTGTTTTGCTTCATCAATTGAAAGAAGCCCTTTTGATGCATCATTGTGGTATTTCTGTAAAATGCTCCAGGCTGTGTTGGTGAGTTCGTGAAGCATAACGCGTTTCTGCTCAATGGCATTGTTTTCGAAAGCCGGTATGATAAACGCGTAAACAGAAATCACGAAAAGCAGTATGGCCAAAACTGCCGGCAATACTATTTTTTGAAAAAAACTGGCTTTTATAACTTTTTTCATAGAATAAAGCGCCTATTGGTATTCAAAGATAATGCATTTACGCTGAAATTTTTACTGTCGAAAATGGCAAAGCCATTCACCTGACCGTTATCGGCCAGAGCGGGTATGGAAATGCAGCAGTTTTTTTCTTTCAGTTTTCGTTCACCAAAAGAGTAATAATCGAAACCCTTAAAGAGTTGAGAGAAAATGTTATCTCCGGGTTCGTAATAAATGCCAATCCCTTCGATATGCATGTGTCCGCAAAAGCTTATTTTACAATCGTTTTCGTTTAAAAAATTAAAATGCTCCCTTATTTTCCTGCCGTCTCCCTGATAGGAGCACACAGAACCCGTAAAATTCGGATAAACGAAATGGGAATACAAAATTTTAGACTCTCCTGTATTTTTCATTACAAATTCAGGCAGTGAAAGCAGATATTCCAGCTCTTTTTCGCTTAGTTCCAGACTATAATCGTCGGAATAGTTCCAGACTTTTCCGGCAGATACACGGGTTTTCTCTTCGGGTGATAAATCATACCAATTGGCAGGATATTTAAACCCTGAAATATTTTTTGGGATTCTTTTTGTATGAAACACATCATGATTTCCCAATAAAACTGTACTGCAAGTTTGCTTTATAAGTGTGATACATTCGCTTGCATTTTTCGTTGATTCATATTTTGCCCGCCGAAAAGGATAGCCCAGAATGTCGCCAAGACATATGATCTGATCGCATTTTTCGCGTTCAATCAACTTTAAAGCCTTTTTCAGGCTTACAATGTCTTCATGAATATCGGCTATAAGGGCAGTTTTCACAAGGTTTTTGGTTCATTAAGAATGATTGCAATCTGCTGTTACGACGTAATGAAAATCTTTGACTTCAAAATGCTGCAACTTTCAGATTATTTACTTATCCCCGCAAAGATATAAAATCAGATGGTGAATTGTTCTATGAAGTTTATATTCCTTCAATACCATTTTCAGATCAAACAATTCTTTGTCTGCACAAATAAAAATAAGGTTTTCAGTCTTTTTTTATTTTCACATTGAAAGCAGCCGGCTCAAAGTTTTCCGGCAGATATTCATTTGGAATGGTAGTCATATTTCCATCTCTGGCTGCTCTGTAGTGCGGCGACATAATTTCTATACCTCTTTCGTTGCACACATCTTGTATGTTCTGATGAAGTTCCGAATAAATAACAGCTTGCCTGTTTGCCTCTCGTGTGTATACATTTAGCTGGTATGAAATATAAAAATCATCGAGGCTCGTCTGAAGCACAAAAGGTATTGGCTCATGCAAAACCAGTCTGGTTTTTAATGCTGCGTCAATCAAGGCCTGATGCATGTTTTTCCAGGGGACGTCATAACCAATTGTAACAGAGGTATGAATTATAAGGCCATCTGTTTTTGAAAAAGTCGAGTAATTGATTGTATTGCCTGTCAAAACCGATGAGTTTGGAATGGTAATTTCTTCGTTTTTTGTTGTTCTTAGGCGTGTAACTAAAACCGTCTTTTCGATAACATCTCCGGTCATATCACCAATTTTAATGCGATCACCAATTTTGAAAGGACGCATATAAGTAATCACCAAACCTGCGATCATATTGCTTATTGCTGATGAAGAGCCAAGCGAAAACAACACACCTATGAAGACGGAAACGCCTTTGAAAATATTGGAATCTGATCCGGGTAAATATGGAAAAATCAGAACAAACATAAAAGCATAAAGCAATATTCTGACAAGACCAAAAGTTGGCATCGCCCAGTCGGGATGAAAACCTGATAGCGTAAGCTTTTCTGATTCGATTTCCTGAAAAATGTATTTCACAAACCGAATGAAATAGCGCATGACAAAGAAAATGACCAGAATATAAAATATGTTCGGCAGAAAATCCCAAATAGCTTTGAAAACGCCAATGAATGGAGACCATATTAGTTCGAACAAAATGGTGGCCCACCCTCTGGTAAATGGAAAAATGCTAAAAACTACCGGAAAAGCCAAATAGAACAAAAGGATAATCAGAAACCACTTAATTATTTTGATAAAAAACAAAGCCAGCGAAAGTTCCTGCTCTGTAGAAATAAAAGTGTAGTCTTTGTATGAAAAATTCCTGAAAACTATTTCTTTTCTGTCATTTATCAGTTTTATGAAGAAAACATTGGCTTTGTTTATTAACTTAATCACAAACCAGACAATTGAAACGACAAGAAGCACCATCAAGATTCTAAGCACAATTTTAAGAATGCTTTTGTTATCTCTGGCTTTAAGAATTGCAGTTTTTATGTGCTGTGTTTTTTCTTGGGCCAGTTCACCTCTGGTGGTGTTGTGCCAAATAGCATCGATCTCCGAAACACTCATAATTATCATGTTTTTATACATGATATCAAAGTAGTCAACAGATTCAACAACCTTTAGAGAATCTATTTCAAGGTAATCATCTTCAATTAACAGGGCAATCCTTTTGGAAACATTTGCTGCTCTTTCCTCAGCCGTTGATCCGCCAATTCGGGTAAAAATTAAAAAAATTGTATCATTAATTCCTCCAATAACCGGATATCCGGTCGCTGTTTGCCGGAATCTCTCAATCTGGACTCTTCTTTGTGCTTGTTCCTCTTCTTTTTTTCTGTTTAGTTCATTCAGCTGGCTGTTCAACTCTTCTTTGAGTTGATCATCCGATGGTTGCAGGGAGTCAAGTTTACTTTTTAGAGCAGCAACCATTATCGAATCATTTCTCCGCTGCTCAATAATGGCTTCAAGTGAGGATAAGTAATTGCTCAAAATTACTGCCTCAGTAGTATCTTGTTCGCTGTTTGTGGCTAATGCATTTGAAAAGAAGAAAAAAGTTGCGGTAGTGAATATGATTCCAATCCAGATTTTTAGCATTTTTGTTTTCATGGCTGATTGTGTTTTTCAATTAGAAACAGAAACACTTATGTTATTATGCTATTGCTCAAGCTGGTTTGCTGAAGCGATAACGGCACCTTCTTCACATTTAATAATCCTGGCCGGAAACTTATGTATCAGATTATAGTTGTGTGTGGCCATAAGCACCGCTTGTCCGTTTTCGCTGATACTCATCAGTAAACGAAGGATGCCGTTGGAGGTTTCAGGATCGAGGTTTCCTGTTGGTTCATCGGCCAAAATAATTTCAGGTTGATTGAGCAATGCTCTTGCTATTGCAACTCTTTGCTGTTCGCCTCCCGAAAGTTGATGGGGGAATTTATAACCTTTTGTAAATAATCCCACCTCATGCAACACTTCCTGAATGCGCAAATCAATCGCTTTTTTGTCTTTCCAGCCTGTTGCCCGTAGCACAAAATTCAGATTTTCGCTCACTGATCGATCTTCCAGAAGTTGAAAATCCTGAAATACAATCCCCAAACGCCTTCTTAAATGAGGAATATCTTTTCTTTTAAGCTGTTGGAGGTCATATCCCGCCACTGTTGCTTTTCCGGTAAGAACGGGTAATTCCGCATAAAGTGTTTTAAGCAGACTTGATTTGCCACTGCCGGTTTTGCCAATCAGATAGGCAAACTCGCCTTTTCTGATCTCAAGGTTGACATTTGCCAAAACCAGATTCTTCCGCTGAAAAACGGATAATTGTTCAAGTAAAATAGTAGGCTCAGCGTTCATCATAATTTTTTCAAAATTAATCAAAATCCTTTTGGTTTAACCTCCCGAAATCAAATGCATCACTTCGACAGTATCACCATTGCGGACGATTACATGACTGCGCTCGGCTGTTTTTACCAGTTTGCCGTTTACTTTGGTAACAAGCAGCTTAAAAGTGAAGTTTTTATGCTGAATGATATCGTTTACGGTCATTTCGCTGGCATCTATTTCTTCTGGACGATTGTTAAGTGTTATTTTCATAAATCCATTACGTTCTTAATTTCTATTTGATTTTGATTCGGAAAGCAGAAGCTCTAAAGCAAGATTGGCTTGCATGTTTGATACAATACCCACTCTTGGTGCTAATGGAGGCAAGCTTTCACTGATTTCGGAAACAGAATCGCCACAAATATAAATGTTATCTGACCACTTCTCCTGTCTGATCAGATGAAACCCACCAATCCCTGCCATGCCAATCCCCATTATCAAGGGCGTCGAAGGCATGTTTTCTATCATGGCTTCTGCAATCATCTGCTTGGCTTCAGCCTTGTCGAAAGCTTCAATAACAAGGTCGCATCCGGCAAATACAGTTGAGATATCATTGTATTCAAGTTTCATGTCGTGTGCAGTTATTTCGATATTTTCATCAATTTCTAAAAGATTATAACGTAACCCGTCAACTTTTTTCATGCCTAACTGGCGCCTGAAGTAGTATTGACGATTGAGATTTGAAGGCTCGATTATATCAAAATCAACCAGCACGAATTTTCTTACACCTACACGTGCCAGCGCAACCGCCGCGTTTGAGCCCAACCCTCCGCAGCCTGCAACACCTACTTTTCTATCAATTAAATGGAGCTTAATTTCTTCCCAGTTCATTTTTCCGCAATGCTTTGCAACAAAAATACTCCTTTCGCTGTGAATGGCAAATTTATAACCGTTCTAAATATCATTGTAATATGAACAGATGCAAATGATTACCCCTTTGTTGTGCGATATGCAATGGTTTGCATATTGTTATTAATGAATGATTTAGCTACTGAAATCGGAAAAAATTGTATTTTTGTGAAAATATTAACAAATTACCGAAAACACCTCAATGGATATGGAAATTGCCGAAATCAAACAAGGCCATGAGATCATTAAAAGCTGGTCTTACAAATGGACAGAGCTCGATAAGGGCTACACTGACAAGATACTTTATATCAATCTTTCAAACAATGAGATTGCTCAAAAACCGGTTGATCCCTTGATGAAAGAGAAATTCATCGGAGGTCGCGGTTACGGTTTAAAGCTTTTGTGGGACGCCACAAAACCTGATACAAAATGGAACGATCCTGAAAACGAAATCATCATCGCTTCTGGCCCTATTGCCGGTATAACGCAATATTCAGGCACTGGAAAATCCATTTGTGTGAGTTTGTCGCCACAGACAAATTCAGTCATGGATAGTAATGTCGGTGGTTTTTTTGGACCATTTCTCAAATTTTCGGGTTTTGATGCGCTCGAGCTACAGGGAAAAGCCGATGAAGATGTAATTATTTTCATTGATGGTATAAACCATACTGTTGAGGTCACAAAGGCGCCACTTGAGCCTATCGACAGCCATCTTTTAGCCGAGGTGCTTACAGAAATGTATGCCAACGATGAAAAAGACAAAAAGAATATTGCTGTTGTTTCTGCGGGTACAGCTGCAGATCATTCACTGATTGGCATGCTTAACTTTAGTTTCTATGATCCAAAACGCAAAAAGGTGCGTCTCAAACAAGCTGGGCGTGGTGGTATTGGAACAGTTCTGCGCGATAAAAAAATTAAAGCCATTGTAGCAAAAATTCCTGGTGTAAAAGGAAATCTGAACAATGTAGTTGATTTGAAAGCAATCATGGAGCGCGGTCAGCGTTTCAACCGTGAAATGCGTGAACTCGACGACAGTCAGGCCGAAATGAGAACCAAAGGCACTGCCCACCTCACGAATGTCATGAATGATTATGACTTGCTTCCAGTCAATAACTTCAAATTTGGAAGTCACCCGGATGCAATCAACATTCATGGTGATGTCTGGAAATCAAAATTTACACAAGGTATTCCTGATGGATGCTGGATTGGTTGCAACATGGCTTGCGCAAAAGGTGTGGATGACTACAAACTGCGTACCGGTCCTTATAAGGATCAGGTGGTAATTGTTGACGGTCCGGAATATGAAACGACTTCTTCACTTGGTTCAATAGCCGGAATTTTTAATCCGGATTTTACAATTGAATCCAATTTCTATTGCGATACTTATGGAATTTGTACCATTACCTGGGGAACCATACTTGGATTTGTAATGGAATGCTACGAAAATGGCATTTTGAATGAGGAGCGTACAGGTGGTCTTAAGCTTCATTTCGGCAATGCCGATGCAGCTATGGAAATGTTGCATCAGATTGGCCGTGGCGAAGGTATTGGTAAAATTGCCGGACTTGGTGTTCGCAAGCTGAAAGAAATGTTTGCAGAAAAAGGTTGGGGCGATCCAAAATTCATGCAGGATATCGGCATGGAAAACAAAGGCCTTGAGTATTCGCAATATGTCAGCAAAGAATCGCTTGCACAGCAAGGTGGTTATGCAATGACCAACAAAGGTCCACAACATGACGAGGCATGGCTCATCTTTATGGACATGGTAAACAATCAGATTCCAACTTTTGAAGCCAAAGCTGAAGCATTGCACTATTTCCCAATGTTCCGCACATGGTTCGGATTGGTTGGATTATGCAAGCTTCCATGGAATGATGTGGAACCTGAAAACAATCACGAAACCGATGAACCAGCCAAAGTGCCAGAACATGTTGATAACTATGTAACTATATATAAAGCAGTTACAGGTAAAGAATTTGATAAGCATGAAATGATTCGTCAATCGGAGCGTGTATATAACTTCCAGCGTATCTTCAATCTCAGACGTGGTTACGGTGTCCGCAAATATGACGCACAGCCTTATCGTGCTGCTGGTCCTGTAACTGTTGAAGAGTATGAATCACGTGCAGAACGTTATGATAAACAATTGATGGAGCTTGTTGGTTTTGATCCTGCAGGTAAATCAACGGAAGAGAAGATGGCAAAAATGCGTGAGTATCGCGAAAATCGCTATGAACAGCTGCTTGACGCAGTTTACCATCGCCGTGGGTGGACAAAAAATGGTGTTCCAAAAATAGCTCATCTCAAAAATCTTGGAATGGACTTGCCTGAACTCATCGAGCTGGTAGCCCCTCATCAGGAAGATTAGTTCGTAACCAAAACATAACCGAAAAGGCTGTTACAAAAAAGTAGCAGCCTTTTTTATTGGGATTCATTTTTGCAATTTCAATCCTTTGACATGGCACAAAATTGTATTTTTGCCAAAAGTATCAACAGTGGATAAAATAAATCCGAAATTCTTACTTGTGTTTCTGTTGTTTCTGTCCTTTATAAGTAAGGCACAGGTGATGGAACCCGTGCGTCTGGAGTTGCCTGCCCAAATAGATGTTCCGGCATATAATTATGAAGTGTTGAGCGAAAAGGGCTTATTGATTTTCTATGAAAGCACTGAACTTGATGAAGAGGGCAAGCGTAAATGGTATTTCAGTTTGCTCGATACCAATCTCAGGGAAGTTTGGATGCAATATGTACAGCTTACCGATGGCCTGGCACATCATAGTGTAAGTAAGTCATCGGGTCAGATGATTTTTCTTTTTGTGACACCTGAAGCAAAAAAAGTGTCTCAGCCTGTTTATGAAATGCTGCTGCTCAACCTTGAAACCAGTTCATTTCATCTGATGGGTGGAAGCATTCCTGAAAAGGCCTCGGTTAAAGGCATGAGCATGATTGGCAATTATGTTCTTCTGGCAATAAACCTCCAACGTTATGAATCAGATTTATTGATTTATAATACTGATAATAACTCCCTTAAAAGCATCAAACATGGAATTGAAGGGCAGTCTGTGATACAATTTGTTGCTGGTGATGTTGAGAATAGCCGGTTTTTGCTGGCCGTTAAACGTTTCGAAAACAATCGTTTTGCAGCTGATGTTTTTATGTTGATAAGTGAAACTGGTGAATTGATCAGAACATGGAATTATAAGGATAACACCAATTATCTGCATGCCATGACCCTTCTTGCTGACAGCTCGGATCAAATGATTGTGGCCGGCAGTTTTGACAATGAAATCAGACGTAGTTCTGTAAAGGATGCTGCCAATGCCCCGGAGCTTACAAATGAGGCCAAAGGCGTTTTCTTTTTGCGTTTTCAAGGTGATGAAGCCCCGATAGGAAGTTTTCATAGCTTCGAAAGCTTTACCAACATTTATAAAGTGCTCTCAACAGAGGATCTTATAAAAATCAGGCAACGCATGGCGCGCTCGCGCGATGTGGGTCAGGATATGGGCATAACATTCCAGTTTTTTGAGCCAAAACTCATCAGACATCAAGATCAGTTTATCTATTCTGCAGAGGCTTTTAAACCTCAATACCGTCTTGAGACACGCATGGATTATGATTTTTACGGACGACTTGTTCCTTTTAGTTATAGTGTTTTTGAAGGATATAATTTCTTTTCTACGCTTGTTGTTTCTTTTGGCGCAGAAGGTCAGTTGAATTGGAGTTCCGATTTTGAAATACGAAATGTTTTGGTGCAAAGACTCAGGAGAAATGTAAGCATAATTCCTGATCAGACAGGTATTGTGATGGCATTGATGCAAAGCGGAGTGCTTACATCGAAAATTATCGCAAACGACGGACGACAGCTGGGCCAGGTTGAACAAACCAAAGTAGAAAGCACTTTTACGAACGACAGACTTTTGGAAGAAAGATTTTCTCACATAAACCACTGGTACAATGAAAACTATATTGTAAGTGGCTATCAGCGTCTTTCAAACAACAGGCTTCGTACCAATAATCCCAGAAATGTTTTTTATCTTCAGAAACTGATTTTTGATTAAACTGGAAATAATAAGCATTCAAAACAATTTCTTTTGTTTCAAACAATTGTTGTAAATTTACGTTATTATCGCCTTGAAAGTGAACGAAATTGATTTAGGAATTCAATACTAATTTATGCTGCAAACACTGTTTAGAGTTAAATCTTATTTAAAATATTTCCTGAAAAGAAAAGGAAGGCATAGACTACACTCTCCATTTGTTTATGATTTATACAACAAAGTGCTTCATGACCGCACAAATTTTAGTGATTACACCATCATTATGAAGTCGCTCAAAAGCACACTTTCTAATAGAAACACCATCGAAACAGTTGATTTTGGCGCTGCTGCCGGAAATAAAGAATTTGCAACTTACAGAGCAAGAGTAGGAGAAATAACAAAGAAGAGAACACTGAGGATTAAATATCTGAAGCTTCTTTACAGGATTGTACATTTTTTCAATCCCGAAAACATACTCGAGTTTGGTACATCAACGGGTAACAGCACTGTTTGTCTTGCACTCGGCAATCGCAATGCAAGATTGGTAACCATGGAAGGTTGCGCTTCTGTTGCCTCTGTAGCACAGGATAATTTTGATCGGTATAAACTTAAAAACGTCAAAATTGCAATTGGAAATTTTAATATTCTGCTTGCCTCCACTCTGAATAGTTTTGATCGGCTTGACATGGTTTTTTTTGATGGAAACCACAAAAAAGTACCAACCATTGATTATTTCAATCATTGCTTGACAAAAGCTGATGAAAACTCAGTTTTTATTTTTGATGACATTCACTGGTCAGAAGAAATGGAAGAAAGCTGGGAGATCATAAAATCAAATACCAGTGTCAGCATTAGCATAGATCTTTATCAGTTTGGCATTGTTTTTTTTAAAAAGGGAATCGAAAAACAACATTTTGTGTTGAGTATATAATAACTTTGCTGATCATTACAAATATAAACATGGAAAACGAAATCATCAGGCTTAAAAGTATCTCCCGACACTACAAGGTGGGATCAGAAATTGTAAAAGCCTTGCGAAATATAGATTTGGTTATTAAACGAAATGAATATGTCGCATTGATGGGACCTTCAGGTTCGGGAAAATCAACATTGATGAATATGATCGGATGTTTGGATACACCTACTTCTGGCAGCTATATGCTTAACGGAAATGATGTAAGCAGAATGAACGACAATGAACTTGCCGAGATCAGAAACAAGGAAATCGGATTCATCTTTCAAACTTTTAACCTGCTGCCACGGTCCACAGCCCTTGAAAATGTTATGCTGCCATTAGTTTATGCCGGCCTGAATAAAGCAAAACGACTGGAAATGGCTGAAAAAGTGCTGGCTGATGTTCAGCTTACCGACCGCGTGAAGCATAAACCTAATGAACTTTCGGGCGGACAAAGACAGCGTGTGGCTATTGCAAGAGCATTGGTGAATAATCCTTCAATCCTGCTTGCTGATGAGCCAACGGGGAACCTGGATTCGAAAACTTCTGTCGAAATTATGGGACTTTTGGAGGATATTCATAAAAATGGAAACACAATCATCGTCGTTACCCACGAAGAAGAAATAGCCAAAAAGGCGCATCGCATCATTCGCTTAAAAGACGGATTGATTGAGTCGGATGAAATGAATCCAGAAATCTATAAGCAACAGTAATTGTATTTTATCGCCTCTCCTGAATTAAACAATTTCTCGTATATTTTGTTTAACCCGAACTAATTACTTACAATGAAGATATATACCAAGACAGGCGATAAAGGCCAAACCTCACTTATTGGTGGCTCACGCGTACCAAAACACCACGACAGAATTGAAGCTTATGGTACAGTTGATGAATTAAACTCTTTTATCGGCCTGATACGAGACCACCTGAAAGAAGACGACGATAAACGTGATATTCTTCTTGAAATTCAGGAAAAGCTATTCCGTATTGAGTCACATCTTGCCGAAGATCCGGAGGGTGTGCTCACCAGATCTATGCCACCTGTTGTTGAAGCAGATGTTGAGCTGCTTGAAAAAGAAATGGATTCAATGAATGAATTGTTGCCGGAACTCAATAATTTTATCCTTCCGGGAGGACATCCGGTGGTCTCTTATTGCCATGTTGCCCGTACTGTTTGCCGGCGTGCAGAACGAATTTGCACGCGTTTGGCAGAAAACTTTATTGTAGATGATGTTGATATGAGATATATCAACAGACTTTCCGATTATTTCTTTGTACTCGGCCGCTATTATTCAATGATGACAGGCACCTCAGAGATCGTCTGGAATCCCCGCAACTAGAAGCATTGGTCAATTTTTTCTTTTTCCTTGACAAACGTCAAAAAAAAATTACTTTTGCAAAAAATTTATACCAAAAAATACAACCATGTACTGGACATTAGAGTTAGCTTCAAAACTTGAAGATGCGCCCTGGCCGGCAACTAAAGAAGAGCTTTTGGAATGGGCTGTTCGCACCGGAACGCCACAAGAAGTAATTGAAAATCTACAGGAGATGGAGGACGAAGGCGAGCTCTACGAGCGTATCGAAGATATCTGGCCCGATTATCCTACCAAAGAGGACTTCTTCTTTCACGAAGATGAATATTAAAACCTAAAAACCGGTCTCAGTGCCGGTTTTTTTTATGATTGCGCCTCAAAAAAACTGAAATTAACTTTGCCATAACGGCGCAATTCTATAAAAGCCGGGTGTTCAGAAAAGTCTATCCCACGAGAGTGCTCCACAACAAGAATACCGTTTTCAGTAAGCAGTTTGCGCTCAAAAATTACTTTAATGAGATTTTGGTAGTCTTCAACCGGCAGTTCAAAAGGCGGATCGGCAAAAATGAAATCATAACTTATTCGCTGCATGGCAATGAACCTGAACACATCTGATCTTACAGTTTTCAGGTTTTCCATCCCAAACAACTCAGTTGTTTTGTTGATAAACTGAAGGCATTTTACATTGTTATCAACAGCTGTAACAGGGTTGCAGCCACGTGAAGCCAGTTCATAAGCAATATTTCCGGTTCCAGTAAAGAGGTCAAGTGCCCGAAGGCCATTGAAATCAATCCTGTTGTTAAGAATATTGAATAAACTTTCTTTGGCAAGATCTGTTGTAGGGCGTACCGGCAATCCGGCGGGTACGTGAATCAGCCGGCGCTGGAACTTTCCTTTTATAATTCGCATTGTAGGGCATTATACAAGATAAAATAATGGTGTACCGGAAGTTCTTCAAGAATATAGCTGTAGTCAAACGCACTGTTGCGACCGGCAAAGCTTATATTTCGTATATACTTCCAGGCAATATCATAGATTGAAGAGCCATTGTCAATCTGACCGGAAAAGATCAGATTGACTGTTTCCGGGTTGAGCCGTAACTGATCAAGCGCAAATAGGATAAAATACACAAAATCTTCTGGGGTGTTGTAACGAAAGCGATTGACGAAGTGAAGCTTCTCATTTTTAAGGACAACAAAATCAAAATTGTCTTTGCCAATGTGCGCAAAAGCTGTGTTAACAGTAGATTTATTGCGATTTGAAATAAGCAGGCTTTCAAGTAAAACAGAGCTTTGATGCACAATGCGAGCGTTGGCCCAAAGATCTTTGATTTTTTCTACAAAAGGATTTGACAGATAGTAAATATTGAAGGCATCTGCAGTTTTAAGATGATCTGTAGCGATACGGCTGTTGTCGCGAAACTGTTGATTAAAAGCAAGATAGCTTCCTTTTTCTTTTTCTTCAAACAAAGGTGCAGGCACAATGGCATTGAAACTATGATCAACAATTGCCATCACCGAATGGTATGGATAGGCTATCCACTGCCTGAACATGATGATTTCATCAAGTGCTGCAGCCAGTTTTATTTCGTCATCTATCTGCTTAAAGCGATAAGTTTCTATGCCCAGATAGCGGTTTTTCTCTGGAGAAAATACTGCGAATGAAAAACCATCCGGCGAAAGCCGGATGGTAAGATGATAATTTCTTGAATAATCTTCTTTAAAAGCCTTATCGAAGCGGCTGATATGAGGTTTTACCGATGCAATCATGGCAGCGGACGATCACTCCCAATTGCCATCTGTTGAAGGCTCAGTCAATGAACCAACTTTCAGGCCGGTGTAGCGTTCAATGGCTTTTTCAGCAGCAATAAGGTTCATGATTCTTTGCTCGTCCAAGCCTTTCAAATAAACACTGAACGGAGCTTTTACTTCAAAAACACTCACAGTTACTCCACCGCGGTCAATTGTACCAGCGCCCATTTCAAATTCTGCACCATCAGCATATGGGATGAAGCGAAGATCCTGGATTTTAAAGTTTCTGCGCTTTGAAAAAAGCGAGTCACTCACTTTAACAAATCCCAGCGTATCTGAAATTGTGCGTGTAAAAGTGGTGTCTGTAGGGTCAGGAATGAGGTTTACGACCGGAATCTCGCCATATCTTAAAAAGGCAATTAATGAGTCGAAACTTGGAGTGTATACTCCTTTTTCGTTTTTGTAGTACGATTGAACTTCTCTGATATCTTTTAACCTTTGAACTACTTCAATGTCGCGGTGTTTTTTTTCTTTAAGAAATTTCACGGGTTGCTGAATGCTTTGATAAATCATATAACCCAGAAAGATTATAACCGCAAAAAGTACAATTTTAACGATGATGCTTTTCATAGTAATGGTTTTTTTTTCACCTGCAAATGTACAGTTTTTTCAATATACAATAGCTTTTGATTTTCCTTTAAAATGATCGATTTTTGTTAAATAGTGACATGTAATGGCTGATAAATAACTTTTTTAGATAATTATGGTTCCATTTTGTGATTTTCAACCCGGTTTTTTTGATAAACTTCAAAACTAATCCCTTGATTATGCGAATTTTTCTTTCATGCATAAAAAACCAGCATCAAGGAAAACATAAAATTTATCCTGTATACTTTGTTTATTTACCGACAAGTGCCATTCAACGGATATTGCCAACGCAATGCTCTTCATTGGCTTTTTTTGATGTGATATCACGGCCTAGAATGATTAGTCCTTTTCGGCTGCCATCATCTTTAAAAAGTGGAATTTTGATGATGTCAAAAATTGTTTTTGATCCGTTTTTATTGGTGATTTCTTCTTCTTCCCTTGTTGCAGCTGCTTTTTGCCAGCAAAGTTCGTCTGAAACAATGATGGTTTTGAAATGCTCAGCAAATTCTGGCCTCAATGAAGCAACTGCTTTGTCTGTTCGCATTTTGTAATCTTTATCAGTCATTCCGAAAAGTTCCAGCATGGCATCATTGGCCTCGAGCCAGCGTCCGTTGCCATCTTTATAGCAGATGATATCAGGACTATTATTGATGATGGATCTGAGTAAAGCTTCCTTTTGGGTTAAAACAATGAGTGATTCTGACAATTTGGAGCGTGCTTCACTATGCAGATTATTTTCTTCCGCCAACTTTTGGAATGATTTTCTAAGGTCACTGAAAAGTCTGAAATAACGGACAGAAAAATATATCAGTATGATTATCAAAAGCAAAAAGACATAAACCAAAATGTTGTTTAATCTGTTCTTTTTGAGTAGATTATTAAGTATTTGACTTTGATCTGATACTTCCGCCTGCAGTAAATCTATTTCGATTATTTTATTTTCGAGCTCAAACCTGGCTTCCAGACTGGCCACGGCTGTTGAGTCGTACAAAGATTTTAATGTATCAAAAATCGTATGATATTTTTTTAGTGTTGCATAAGCTTCAAAAATATTGCCATTTTGCTCCTGAATAGGATATATTTCTTTTAAGACAGGCAATAACAGTTCTGGATCAGGCTTTTGCTGCTCACTAAGTAAAGCTTGTTGAAAAAAACTTAATGCTTCTTTTTTGTTTCCTTTTAATTTACTTACACGTCCCATTGCCAGAAGCACGCGGTCAATGGGCCTGTCTGAAATCTGATAATAACGTAAAGCATTATTAAAGTAAAATTCAGCACTATCGGGCATTGATTTCCTTAGGTAGGTGTTGCCGGTGTTTAGATAACTATCGCCAAGTCCATGGTTATTGTTAATCTCTATTGCGATCAAAATACATTCTTTAAAAATACCAAGTGCTTTGTCGTTGTTGTTGAAAACATTTTCTACCATGCCCATGTTGTTTCTTGCAGTGAGCATAGCTTGCTTATTGTTATGCAACTTTGCCAGATTGTAAGCTTCTTCGAAGTATTCATTTGCTTTTTTATATGCTTTCAGCTCGTAATAAAGCGCCCCGATGTTGTTATTGATGAGCCCGATGTTTTGAACATTCTCAAGTTGCTCGTTCATTTCAAGAGCAATGTTTAAATTGTCGATGGCTTTCAAATGATCTTTCATCCGACTGTGGGCAAGACCAATATTATTAAAATTATTCGCGATTTCCTGAATGTTTCCCGTTTTCCTGAAATAGATGTTTGCTGAGTCGTAAAATGCGATGGCATCATTAAATCTTCTCGAGTAGAAAGCTGCAACACCACAGCTTTTGTAAGCTTTGGCCATCAGACTGTCTTGCCCTGAAAGTTTGGCGTTTTTCAAAGCATTCAAACTATATTCATTTGATTTCTGAACAGAACGGCCTAAAAAAGTTTTTGAAAGAAACAGGTAATCATCAACGGTTTCGGATATGTTGTCGAAAAAGAGGATGCTTTCATTTTGGCCTTTAAGTTGTAACAGACTCAACGAAAAAATTAATAACGGGATGAAAACAGAAGCTTTCATTAAATAAGCAACCCCATTTTTTTGAGTGTTATTTTTCATACTGTCAACATGTTATATTCTGGTATTTTGTCGAGAAAAACTACTTTCTTGCCCTCTTCTTCCAGCTGTATGCTGTATTGTGTTTGTCCGTTTGTAAGCAAAAGGTACTTTACGTTTAAAGTTACATTATAACGCATGGTTTGATCGAGTACTTTTTGCGACAGTTGAATATGCCGTGCTTTGCACTCAACAATCATTAAAGGAGTTAGTTGGCGTGAGAATACCACAATGTCGCATCTTTTGTCGAGACCGTTTAATCGTAAGGGAAATTCCACAGAAAGCAGACCTGCAGGATAACCGAAATCCTCTACAAGCTGTTGCAATACAATCTGACGCACTTCTTCTTCAGGTGTCAAAAGCACATATTTTCTCCTGACAGGATCAAAAACTTCCCGTTTGCCATTTTCTTCACGAAGTTTAAACCACTGCATCATGTTTTCTTTTGCAAAACCATTCAATGGGTAAAAATAGATAATTTCAGCAATCATGTCTAAAACAATTCAATAGAAAATACCATTGCAGATTACCCCCGATAGCATGGGTTTTCTGGAGTAAAAATATTGTACTTTTGTGCAAAGTACAAATAAATGAACGCATAGGTTTGTTTTTGATAAAGGCCAAAAAACAAATCCTTACCCTTTAAAACCGAATTTATATGAAGACCAAGCAGGAGATTGTTGAAAACTGGCTGCCACGCTACACCGGACAAGCATTGGATGCTTTTGGGGAATATATTTTGCTGACAAATTTTAATCAGTACCTGGAGCTTTTTGCCGAATGGCACAATGTGCCCATCGTAGGTCAGGATCATCCAATGCCATGTGCCACTGCCGGCGATATCACCATCATCAACTTCAGTATGGGTAGCGCCAATGCAGCAACAATCATGGATCTTCTGGCTGCCATCCATCCCAAAGCAGTTTTGTTTCTGGGTAAATGCGGCGGTTTGAAAAAGAAAAATCAGGTTGGCGATTTTATTCTTCCTATCGCTGCCATCAGGGGAGAGGGAACGTCAAATGATTACCTGCCCGTAGAGGTGCCTGCCCTTCCGGCTTTTAGTCTTCAAAAAGCAATCTCATCCAGTATCCGTGATCATGGCCGTGACTATTGGACCGGCACAGTTTACACAACAAACAGGCGCGTTTGGGAACATGACGATGTTTTCAAGGAATACCTTATCGAAACCCGAAGCATGGCTGTGGATATGGAAACTGCCACCATTTTCGTTGTCGGTTTTGCCAACGATATGCCTACAGGTGCATTGCTTTTGGTTTCAGATCAACCGATGGTTCCTGAAGGTGTTAAAACTTCCGAAAGCGACCGGCGGGTTAATCAGCGTTTTGTGAGAGACCATCTGAAAGTTGGAATTGACGCATTGCAGCAGCTTATCAACAATGGAATTACAGTTAAACATCTTCGCTTCTAAAACGCTGCCGTGACCTACGAACACATTGTAACCAATATCCGGAATAAGGTGTTTCACCCCATTTATTTTTTAATGGGAGAAGAATCGTTTTTTATCGATTCTATCACTGAAATGCTGGAAGAGCATGTGCTCGAAGAGGATTACAGGGCTTTTAACCAGCTTATTATGTATGGCCGTGATGTTGATTATCTGACCATCGCCAATCAGGCCCGCACTTTTCCGATGTCGGGCAATTACCAGCTTTTGATCGTTAAGGAGGCACAGGATGTAAAAGATATCGAAAAGATTGAGCCGTATATCAGCGCCATGCCTGACAGCACTATTCTGGTCATCAATTACAAATACAAGAAGATTGACGGCAGAAAATCCCTCGCCAAACTGATCGATAAGCGCGGTGTTCTGTTTGAAGCCAAAAAACTTTATGACAACAATATTCCCGACTGGATAAACAAATATCTCAGGAGCAAAGATTATGGGATTACGCCCAAAGCAGCTCAGATTATGGCCGACTTTCTGGGTAACGACCTCCATAAAGTCCGCAATGAACTCGAAAAGCTTATGATTTCATTGCCTCAGAAAAGTCTTATCTCTGAGCTTGAAGTCGAACGCAATATTGGTATCTCCAAAGATTATAATGTTTTTGAATTGCAGAGCGCTCTGGCAAAAAGAGATGTTTTCAAAGCCAACCGGATTATTGCGCATTTTGGATCCAACAGCAAGGAAAACCCTGTAATTAAAACGGTGATACTGCTTTACAGCTTCTATACCAAAGTGCTGAAATACCATTATGCGCCTGACAAAACAAAGAATACCGTAGCTAGTTTGTTGGGCGTAAATCCGTTTTTCCTGACCGATTACCAGGATGCCGCCAAAAATTACAGCATCGGAAAAATTGCTGATGTGATTGCGGTGCTGAGAGAATATGATCTCAAAAGCAAAGGTTATGGCGCCAACAATCTTGACGATAGCGAACTGTACAAAGAAATGTTATACAAGATTCTTCACTGAGTTTGGTTTCTTTCTTTTCAAAACCTTCCTTTTTTAGTTGTAGCCCAAATTGTTTGACATAGATTTATTAATTTTTGAATTCTGAGTCCACTCCGAAAAGTTACAAACTGCTGAATTTTAGCGTTTTTACCCCTTGCCCCTAAAGGGAAACCGCTAAAATTCAGCAGTTTATAATGACACCTTTAGTGGTTTTAGGGGTGAACAGGCTTTTTGTAGTGGACTCAATCCTTGAATCCTTGAATTTCTCTGCGCAGGCCGTCAGAAAAGGTACGAATTGAATTTTAATGCAGGAATGAGCGCTGAATTAAAGGTCGTTTAGCGGCACAGTACTTGTTATGAAAACATAAAATCAAACGTTTGAGAATTTTTGAATTATCAACCCAAAACCATTAAAACATGAATGCCTTTAAGAAAACCTACATTTTTATTTTTGCTGCATGTTTCATCATGCTTGCTTGTTCACCGACCTATGCACAGGAGAGTTTCAAACTTTCTGATTATAAAAACCCTGATTACTCCTACAGATTGCTTGATTTCAATTTTAACATGAACGGAGGCAGCTTTTCAAACAATGAAAAATTTGATGACCTTAACAATTCAAGATCAAATTGGGGATTTAATGCTAATTTGCAACCACGATACATTGCAAGAAAGAACAACGCGCGCTATCAGGGTTATCAACAAGCAGGCTTAGGAATTACGCCGGCCTGGTCGCAAAACAAAATAGCTCTTGAAAGCCCTGTAGTTCAAGAAAGAGAAAGAAAAACCGGAAGCCAGTCTTTTGCTTTTTTTGCCACTTCATCCAACCGCTTTTACAATCAAAAACAGCAGTTTGTTGAGATTGGTTTAAATCTGAATTCAGGACTTGGATTGCAGAAATCTACCTTTAAATCTACACCCGCTTCATATCCCTTTTTTTATAAACTCAGCTACCAGGAATCTGATATTGATATCAGCATCCCTTTGATGGTTGGAAAAGGTAGAATTGAAGAAGTGCAGGATGCACGTCTGGCGTTGTATATCCTTGAAGACCTTGAAAAATCGGGTGACCTTACCAGAAAACCTGACGCAAATGAGGTACTTGAATTGGCACATTTTATCACCAGCATTAAAAACGAACGGTATTTTGATCAAAGGCTACGCCATATCAGTGAGATCACGGCTGTGGATTCCTTGCTGAATGCTATGGGTTTGAAAGGCAATTCAGGCGCTTCCTATTTCACCCTTCTGAACGACAACTGGAGTCACTCATCCGGCCCGGTGCGCCAAAGCGGCAGCCGCTTGTCTTTTGGAATAGTTCCAACTGTCAGGTTCTTTTCAGGAAATGACCTCCAATATTATAATGATTCTGTAGCCAATCAGACGCAACTTACAGACTACAAAAATGAACATAGCAGAATTAGGAGTAACAGTGGCCTTGAGTTTATGACCCGGTACAGCCTTGAAAAACCAATCAACCTCCATTGGCAAAATTCGACCTCATTTTCTGCAGGGTATGGAATTAACAATGAACATGAAAGAAGGAAATACATAGAAAATGAAATTGTTGTATCAGATGAAAAGTTCGATGATATATTTCAGAGGCTGTTCGTTTCGGCTTCAAATACTGTTGGATACTATCCCAACAGCAGAACCAGCATTCTTTTGACAGCCAATGTACATTATCAACGCAACTTTTTTGACAAGCCGGAAGATGCGAATGAAACCTATGAGTATTCTCCTTCGTATGTTGGTGCTGGAATTCTCGTTTTTGCAAACTACTATGTTTCACCCCGTTTGCGTTTTAATGTCGAAATGTCCAGTAACGCTTCATTCAGAACTGTCGAAACAAAAATTTCCGGTGCCAGTCCGGAACAAAAGATTCAGGCAAATAACATCGGCACTTATCTGAACGCCGGTTTTGTTTACAGTATATTTTAGGCAAAGCGGCGATTTATTGGTCACAAATTCCGGCGGTGGGCAGGCTTAGGCTGCTCCATGTCGTTATTCAGCTTGATATACTCCTTCCTTTAATCTGAAGTAGGCATGGAGGCAATTTTCCTGCTTTTGTTCCTTGTGGTAGTATGTGGACTGATCTATTCCATTTTTCGGTGGATGATTGTTGCTGATGCCTGCGCTGTTGGCATGATTACCAGATCGTTTATGTTAACGTGTGCCGGTAAACTCGCGCAATACAGTACCGCATCTGCCACATCCTCAGGGCTTAGTGGCTTGAATCCCTGATACACTTTCGTTGCCCTGTCTTCGTCTCCTTTGAAACGTACAGTTGAAAACTCTGTTTCCACTGCTCCCGGAGCAATTTGCGTTACCCTTATGCCATACGAAACCAGATCCATGCGCATGGCTTTGGTGAGGCCATCAACTGCATATTTTGTGGCGCAATATACATTTCCGCCGGGATAAGTTTCCTTTCCGGCAATACTGCCAATATTGATGATGTGGCCAAAACCCTGTGCTGTCATCAAAGGAGCAAGCGCGCGGGTTACATACAAAAGCCCTTTGATGTTTGTGTCGATCATTCTTTCCCAGTCGTCGGTCAGGCCTTCGTGAATTGAAGCAATGCCTACTGCAAGCCCGGCATTGTTTATCAGCAAATGAGGTTTTAGCTGGTTGCGCGTCAGAAAGTGTGCCAGTTGCGCACCGGATTCACGCTCTCTCACATCCATTTCCTGAATGAAGACAGCTGTCTTGAATTTTTTTTGCAGCCTTGCAGCAATAAGTTTCAATCTTTCGCTGCGGCGGGCTGTAAGAAGCAAATCCCATCCGGCTTCGGCAAATTTTTCGGCACAGGCAAGACCGATGCCGCTGCTGGCTCCGGTGATTATGGCAAGACGGGTGTTTTCCATGACGGTAAAAGTAAAAATTACAATAGTTTTTAGAACGCTGTTAGTAGCTTATAAATGAATTGTTTATGTCATTTTATTTAGCAGGAACTACAAGATTTCAATTTGATTTTTGGATTTTCAAACTCCGGTTTTTTCTGCAATCCAGTTTCGTGCGTTCACAAAGGCTTCTATCCACGGGCTCACCTCATCCTGCTCTCTTCCTTCGGGATAACAGGCCCATTGCCAGGGCAGAAAAGCGCGTTCAAGATGTGGCATCATTGCCAGGTGACGGCCATTGTTGGAGCTGATTGCTGCTGTTGCCCAGTCACTGCCATTTGGATTTCCAGGATATTCTTGCTGCCCGAAATACATCACGATATTGAAATTGTCTTTGTAGCAAGGGAAACTGAATTTTCCTTCGCCGTGAGCCACCCAAACACCCAGCCTTTTGCCGGCCATACTTCCAAGCATCACACTGTTGTTGGCCGGAATATCTATATTCAGGAAAGCTGACTCAAATTTGCCGGAATCGTTGTGCAACATTTTCATGCATTCAGGGTGTTCGGGATATACCAGATTCAACGCCACCATAAGTTGGCAACCATTGCAGACCCCAAGGCTCAGGGTATCTTCGCGTGCATAGAAATTATCAAGTGCTGCTTTGGCTTTCTCATTGAAGAGGAAGGCTCCGGCCCAGCCTTTGGCCGAACCCAAAACATCGGAGTTGGAAAATCCGCCTACAAAAACAATCATATTCACATCTGAAAGGTCATCTCTTCCGCTGATGAGGTCGGTCATATGCACATCTTTCACATCAAAACCTGCCAGATAAAGGGCATATGCCATTTCACGATCACCATTTACGCCTTTTTCGCGGATGATGGCTGCTCTGATGCCTGATGGCTTGCGTCTTTTTATGTCGATACCATACTGTGCTGCCTTGCCTGTAAAGCTATGATTGAAACTAAAAACAAGATCTTGTTTTTTGTAGTTCTTGAAACGTGTCAAAGCATGGCGGCTGCCGCTTTGCTTGCGATCGAGCAGGTAGGAAGATGTGTACCATGTATCACGTAAAGCATTGATATCAAATATATACCGTTCTCCGTTATGATAGATCGTAAGGAATCTTTCAGATACAGGCTGACCAAGCACAACGTAATTGATGCCGGCTTCAGTTAATAAATCTTTGGCCGCTCCATCTTCGGATACCTGAAGCAGGACAGAAGGTTTTTCACTGAAAAGCAGATGAATAATTTCTTCGTTTTTCCAGTTATCCAGATTGATTTTCAAGCCATTTTCGCAATTGGCGAAATTCATTTCCAAAAGTGCTGTAATTAAGCCACCACTGGAAACATCGTGTCCGGAAAGAATCAGCCCTTTTTCGATGAGCGATTGTATGGCATTGAAAGCTTTGGCAAAATAGACAGCATCGGTGAGGTCGGGTGCTGTTGTCCCTATTTTATTTTGAATCTGAGCAAGGCTGCTTCCGCCAAGATGAAAATCGTCACCCGACAGGTCGATGTGAAGCAATTCGCTTTTGTAGTTGGCTTTGAGCAGCGGTTTCACAGTTTTTCTGATGTCTGAAACCTCTCCGGCAGCCGTCACGATTACCGTTCCGGGTGCCAGCACCTTTGTTCCATCAGGGTATTTCTGTGTCATCGAAAGGGAGTCTTTCCCAGTTGGCACATTGATGCCAAGTTCGATGCATACATCGCTCAGGGCTTTTACTGCCTGATAAAGCCGGCTGTTTTCGCCTTCATTTTTTGCAGGCCACATCCAGTTTGCGCTCAAAGAAACGCCTTTTAGTCCACCTTCTATGGGCGCCCAAAGGATGTTTGTAAGCGCTTCAGCCACTGCAAGCCTTGAACCAACCCTTGAATCGATCAGGCCGGCAACGGGTGCATGACCCAAAGCAGTTGCAATGCCTTTGATTCCCTGATAGTCGATGGCGACAACACCCAGATTGTTCAACGGAAGCTGAATGGTACCGATGGTCTGCTGTGTGGCAACTCTTCCGGTTACAGAACGGTCGACTTTATTGGTGAGCCAGTCTTTGCAGGCTACAGATTCCAGTTGCAAAACGTCGTGCAGATATTGGTGCAGATGGTCGGCAGCAGGCTTTATTTCAGCAAAAACAGTATGCTTTGTGATGTCGGTCAAAACAGTTTTTGGAGGTTTTCCTAAAAGATGATCCAGTTTCAGGTCGACCGGACATTTGTCTTTATCTCTTTCAAAACGCAGCAAACCGTCACCTGTAGTTTCTCCAACTTCATAAAGCGGAGCCCTTTCGCGGCTTGCAGTATTTTTAAGTATTTCCAGATATTTTGGGTCAATCACCAGACCCATACGTTCCTGCGATTCGTTTCCGATGATTTCTTTGTCGGATAGGGTAGGGTCGCCAACCGGAAGTTTGTCGATGTGAATTGTTCCGCCTGTTTCTTCAACCAGTTCAGAAAGACTGTTTAGGTGCCCGCCTGCACCGTGGTCGTGGATGGACCGGATGGGATTGAGGTCGGATTCAGCCATTGCCCTTACAACATTGTTCACCCTTTTCTGCATCTCAGGATTGGCCCTTTGCACAGCATTCAGTTCGATAGCGTTGCTGAACTGACCGGTGTCAACGCTGGAAACTGCGCCACCACCCATGCCGATACGGTAATTATCGCCTCCAAGAACAATCACTTTATCACCGGTTTCCGGTTTGTCTTTTTGGGCATCTCTTTCGTTGGCAAAACCAACGCCACCAGCCAGCATGATTACTTTATCGTAGCCGAAATTTCCATTTTCCTTATGTTCAAAAGTCAGCAGGCTGCCGTTGATGAGAGGTTGCCCGAATTTATTGCCAAAATCTGAAGCCCCATTGGATGCTTTTATAAGAATATCTTCTGGTGTATGGTAAAGCCATTCGCGGGGCTGTGCATTTTGTTCCCAGCTGCGATTGTCTTCCGAACGTGGATAGGAGGTCATGTAAACTGCTGTTCCAATGAGCGGAATGCTGCCTTTGCCGCCAGCCATACGGTCACGGATTTCGCCTCCGGTTCCTGTAGCAGCGCCATTGAAAGGCTCAACTGTGGTTGGAAAATTATGTGTTTCAGCTTTGAGTGAAATGATGGTTTGAATATCACTGATACGGAAAAAATCAGGTCTGTCTTGTCTGATGGGAGCAAATTGTTCCGCTGCCGGACCTTTAACAAAGGCTACATTGTCTTTGTAGGCTGAAACGAGTCTGTTCGGGTTTTTTTCGGAAGTCTTTCTGATTAAACCAAAAAGCGTTTCGGGCATCTTTTTGCCATCGATGATGAAGGTGCCGTTGAATATTTTATGGCGGCAATGTTCCGAATTCACCTGTGCAAAACCATAAACTTCGCTGTCGGTAAGTTCGCGGCCGATGTTTTTGCTCATTTCTTCGAGGTAGACTACTTCATCTTCGCTGAGTGCCAGCCCCTGAGATTCGTTATAAGCTTTGATGTCACTGATAAACTGAATGGGTTCGGGCTTGAGGTTTATATCGAAAATCTGCTGATCCAGTTGGGTGTAGATGGCTTGTAGCATTGGGTCGTGCTGGGCTGTCTGTTTTTGGGCGCTTAAAAACAACTCAATGCGTTCAATCCCGTTGATGCCCATGTTTTGTGTTATTTCCACTGCGTTGGTGCTCCAGGGAGTGATCATTTCCCTGCGCGGGCCGATGAATTTTGCTTTGATCTCGCTTTCCTGCATCAAAGCTGCTCCCCCAAAAAGCCAGCTTAGTTTGTCGATGTCATCTGTAGCGAGCTTAAGGTTTGATTTTAGTGCAATCAGGGCATTGTCGGAAGGTTTGAAAAAAAGTATCATATGGCAGTTGTTTTGAAAATACTTCAAAAAATAACACGCCGCAAAGATATAAAATGAAGGGAAACGGAGCAGGTTTTTTAATCAATGCCTGCATTAATACCGATTGCACTTTCAATATAGTCCAATTTCTCTGCCTTTGGCAGATTATTGGCCTATTTTCAAGTAGCATCGGCATTTACTCCCGAATTTTCGGGATAAAATTTTAAAATAGTTTTGGACTATTTTAAAATTACAAATGGTATAACTTTTAGGCTTCCTGTTGCCGGCCAGCAGACATGTATCCCAGGCATGTGAAAACATATAAACACAGAATCTTTAATGCATCGATTTGGCATTGAAGCCTTTTCAGGCAAAACACAAAACTGAGAATGCCTGTTCAGATAAAAAGGAAGCCCTGCAGATGCTTCCACAGGGCTTCCGTAAAATTATTTCATGTTTTTCAAATGGTCATTAATCATTTTAGACCATTTCTCCAACAACTGTAATTCGCCACTGATCTGAGAGTTCTTTTCAGCATTGTAAAACTCAAACCTGACTTCATGTTTGGTTTTTAAATGCGGCACAAAATTCAAGGCCAGCAGGTCAATAACTTTGTAATTGCCATTATTGTTGACAACCGACTTGCCAACATTGATTATTGTACATTTTTGAAAATCGGCAAGGTTAACATACTGTTCGAGTTCTTTGTCCTCGTCTTTTTTATAAAAGAACACAAAGCTTTTTATATTATCAAATCCAATCACAAAATCTCCGCAAAAATCGTGATGAACAATTATGCTGTCATGTTTTTGTGCAATATCTGCAACTAACTGAAGCATTTTCTTTTCTCTTTTTTTTCTGTTTCGTCCCAATAACAATAATGGCGAGATTAAGAGGCCTAATGCAATAGCCAAAACAAGGAAGTTTATTAAATCCATTTTAAACTTATTAAAAATTAATACAACGAAAAATTTGGCTTTGTTAAGAAAACAATGCCATGGATCTCAAGGCAAAAGCCTGAGGTATTGATGTATTAAAAATGGATTACCAAAAATTATGGAAGGGAAAAATAATATCGACATTCCTGAAATACGTCTGAAGATTTTTTGAAAAAGTTGTGTGCTGCAAAAACTCAGACAACAACAATTTCTCGGTTACCTTAACAATGGCCCAGTGTTCGCTAAATAGATTTTTGAAGACAGGGGTCGGCAGATTATTCAGGTTTTGGACAGAACTTTCTGATTGTGTAGTGTGACAAAATAAAGAAGCTGAAATACCCGAAATATAACTAGTCTGTTCAGACGATGATGAAGTGTAAGAATGAGTTACAGAAATAGGCCTGACAACAAAGCTTATTGCTAAGCAATAAACTGTTGTCAACAAGAATAACCCTAAATATTCAAGTATTTTTTTCACGCTGCAAAAGTAATGCGATTAATGAATCGTTTTTTAGAATTTTATGCCGTGCTAGAATTTATTTTTGAATTTTCATTGAGTAAACAGAACTCAAATAAAGAGTTGGATTGCTGTAACTTAGCGTGGTTATAAATTTGAATTTCTTTACCTCAGGATTGCCGAAAAATAAGCATCGAAAAAATGAATAATTTTGAGGAAATTTTTTGAACACGCTATTATGATAACATTATTCAAAAACGCCCAATTGTATAGCCCTCATTTCGTGGGGAAGAAAGACGTATTAGTTGCTGGCAAAAGCATCATTGCCATCAAGGACTATATTCATTTATCAGATAATCTTGAAATGAATATAATTGATTGTGAAGGTTTAATGTTGATTCCGGGTCTGATTGATGCGCATGTGCACATCACAGGTGGAGGTGGCGAAGGTGGACCGGGAAGCCGTATGCCTGAACTGCAGTTGAGTATGATGCTGGAAGCCGGTGTAACTACTGTTGTTGGCTGTCTGGGAACAGATGGCATAACCCGCAACGTAGAAAGTGTGCTCATGAAAGTGAAATCGCTGCGGGCTCAGGGCGTTTCAGCATGGATGTACACCGGCGCTTATCAGGTGCCGCCGCCAAGCATAACGGGCGATATTTTGCGCGATATTGCAATGATTGAAGAGGTGGTAGGTTTAGGTGAAATCGCAGTTTCCGATCATCGCTCTTCAGTGCCTTCAACCGCAGAACTTATCCGCCTTGTTGCTCATACCCGCGTGGCTGGTATGATTGGTGGAAAAGCCGGCATTGTGAATGTACATATGGGAGATGCGGTTGATCCCTTTCTCCCGATACATAATGTAGTAGAAAACAGCGAGTTAAATTACAAGCAATTTGTGCCAACGCATTGCAACCGCAATGCGTATATTTTTGAAGATTCAAAGGAATATGGCAAGAAAGGTTATGTTGATATCACAACAAGTTCCTATCCTTATTACATGGATGAGGAAATCAAACCTTCGGTGGCATTAAAACAATTGCTTGAAAGCGGGGTTCCGATCAAGCATATAACATTTACTTCTGATTCGTGCGGTTCACTTCCTGGTTTCGATCCCGAAACAGGCAAACTGATCAAAATTGAAATGGGCTTGCCTTCATCCATTCTGAGAGAAATCAAAGAAGCTGTTACAATTGACAATATTCCATTTGAACAAGCCCTGCAGGTTGCCACTTCCAATCCGGCCGACATACTTATGCTAAACGGAAAAGGCTATATCAAAGAGGGTTATGATGCAGATCTCGTTGTTTTGGATGCTGATTTCAATATCGTTCATGTGATGGCGAACGGAAAAGTCGTGCGCTAAACAGGAGTCTTTCCGTTAATCTGATCAAAAATTCAACCATAGCTTCCATAGTGCAAATTCCAAACCGGCTTTTGCCATCATATAACTTCTCACTTTGGCTTGGGAAGATGTAGCTTCCTCTAAGGTTTCAATATCAAGTCCCAGGATTGGGGGAATCAGAAAATCGTTGAGAGTGCAAATAAGTCACTTAATGTGTTCATAAGTAGCCCAATACCAGAGTTGTATCCTATTTGTATCTCATCTGATATGATATATTGTATGTAGCTGTTGCAACTTCTGAGCCTGAAACACCTTGATTCCCGAATCAAGACAGACTGTGTATTTCACATTCTGGAATTTAATCCTGAATCTCACTAACATCACACAAAACACTTAAACATCTTTCCCGGAAATGCCAAAGGCTTCGCCGGGATTGTTATCACCTGAGGGTTCTACATGCACCACAACATCATAAGTGCTTGGAATGGCAAGTCTGATCTGATCTTCTACTTTGTGTCCCAACATATGACCTTCGAGGAGTGAGATTCTGCCGTCCACCTCCACATCAAGCGCAATCATGTAATAGTGTGCCATCTTTCTGGCACGGATGCGATGTGGGTTGCGCACTTCAGGAACTTTTGCAACAGCCTCTGAAATGGTTTTATATATTGTAGGATCATCCACACCATCCATGAGCTCCCTGCTCGAAGTAATAATTAAACGAATGGCGACAATGATAATCCAGATGCTGACAGCCAAGGCAGTGATGCTGTCTAAAACCGGCATTTTTAAAACATGTGTAAGTATAAGACCAACTAAAACCGAAATCGAAATTATCACATCATTTTCCATGTTCCGGGCATTGGCACGAAGCATCGGACTATCGACATTTTTGCCTATTCGACTGAGATAGCGGCTGAGTAATTGCTTTCCGACAATAGAGACCAAAACAACCCAGATAGCTATGGGAGAAGGTAATTCGGTTTCTCCGCCTTCAATAAGGCGCTGAATGGTGGAGATGGCAAGTTGGGCTCCTGCAAAAAATATCACAAAGGCCACAAGTTTCGAGGCTACAGTATCTGCTTTATCGTAGCCGTAGGGATGCCTGCTGTTGGGTGGCCGGGTAATGATTTTAGCTGTAAAAAGTGTGATGAGTGAAGCAAAAACATCGCCAAAGGAATCGATGCCATCCGCCACCACAGCAAGGGAACCGGCCAATAAACCCACAACGATTTTCGCAACCGAAAGAAATGCGTTTCCGATTACGCTTATCCAGGAAGCGCGGCTTATTTGTTTTTGCCTGACTTTTATGTCCATGAAACGGATGTAATTAAGCGGGCAAAGATATTGATTGTTTTTTTGCTTTTGGGAGATAGTTACATAGCTGCCTGACAAAATAAAAGAATGCCTGTCCGTGATACTTCGCATCGGACAGGCATTCATGTTGCTTAAACAATCAGGGTATAAAACCTATTCTGCTTTTGCGGTTTGGGTTTCAAAAACATGCAGGTTGTAAAGTACAATTTCATTGGTTTCCTGAAGTCTTCCATCGGTATTAAGGTGTTGACGGCAGACAGCTTTGCCGACAATACTCATCATTTTTCCTTTTTTCACTTTTTGCTGCACCAGCGCTGCATGCATTCCCCAGGCCACGATTTGGTGCCAGCGGGTTATTTGTATTTTTTCTCCGGCTTCGTTCAGGCTTTCTTCTTTTGTTGCAAGCGAAAAACGGGCAACCATTTTATTTTCGCTGAAATGTTTAACAACAGGCGCTGCTCCGGGGCGGCCAATAAGTTTTACGGTGTCATTTTTTGTTTCCATGATATTTTTTTTATTTGATGTGAGATGAAAAGGCTGAAGTCAGAAGCAGGAGGGTTGAGCTCCGGCTTCGGACTTCTGTCTGTGGATAATTATGATACTTTTTGGAGCAGGACCACTTCGTTGATGACGATATCCACGGAGTAGCGTTTTTTGCCGTCCTTGTCTTCCCAGGTGTTGGAGGTCAGTTTGCCGTTGATGGCAATTTCCTGTCCTTTGTGCACATACTTTTCGATGATCTCGACTACTTTTCCAAAGGCAACCAAATTATGCCAGGTGGTATTGTCCACACGCTCTCCTGACTTATTTGTATAAGGTTCATTTGTTGCCAGCGAGAAGGTGGCCATTTTGCGGTCTGCGCCGATGTTCTTTACTACAGGGTCTTTTCCCAGACGTCCGATCAGTTGTACTGAATTTTTCAATGTTGTCATGATTTCAAGTTTTAGGGTTTTTGTTATTGTTGAACGATTGACGAGGCAAAATTATATCGGGTCGGAAAGATTAGTCGGATAGTTACCGCGTAGATACGTATATAAGTGGTAATATCCGGAAGACAACGGATAAAATCAATTATATCAATGACTTAAAAATTTGGTGAATTTGGTTTATTATTGAATCCAATTCGCCCAATTCGCTTCGTTCGCTTAATTCGCTTCGTTCGCTCAAGTCTCCCCCTTCGCTCAATTCGCTCAATCTCCCCATCACAAATTCCCGCAAATTCATCCCAGTTATTAAGAACCAGTAAAAATTAGCCCTCAACAACTCGTTTTGCCTGCCCAACATCAATCGATCCCAACTTCTTTTTATAATTTTGAACCCTCAATTACCTTGCTATGAAGCAGCATTCTTTAACCAGCATTTTAGTCCGGAAAATACCCGGAGAGTTTGATTTGTCTGATGCGATTCAGCGGTTGAACGAATCTGTAATAAATCTGGTTTCAGACTATTAAAATGCTTCTCAGGTTTATCGCTGTCCATCAAAGTTTCGATCAGCAAAACTCAACTAAACCTTTGTAATCCAGTAAATAATAAGAATAGCCAATGCATTTTCTGAAATATTTAAAAATAAAAATCCGTTAAAACACAGTAAATAGAATTAGAATAATACTCAAAATTATAAAATGATGATTTCACAAACCGAAAAGCTACAAACACCGGATCTTCAAAAAATCATGTCGAGATTCGAATACAGTGATGAAATAAAACAGATAATTGAGCATGAGAATCTCTTGCCTCTCGGGCTTTTATCCCGTTTGGATGCAAGTTATCCGCAGCATTCAGATTTGTTCAAAACATATCCGATCATGTTCAATACCAAGGAGAAGTATATTGGCTTGAAGGGCTTCAGGGAAATTGTCGGTATTCTTCAGCAAAATGGTGTCGAAATTGGCCATCTTGCCGAACGTGAATTTTTTATTGACGTTTACCGGTTTATGGCTACCAAGCACATTCTGAATGCAATAGACTGGCATAATTTTGAAAAAGATTCTCTCTTCCAACTGGTCTTTCCACAACCCGGAATGATTTATCAGGAAGAAGTAAAACTTTATGCCGATGCAAAAACGGATGAGGAAAGAGAAGCCGTCGTAGTGGCTTATCAGAAAAAAACCAATCCGCACGATGGCAAGCAAATGCTGAACAAACCTTGGTTCATAAATGAAGAGGGCCATCTTGAAATCCTTGAAGGCAGTCAGCATAAGTATCCGCCTGTCCAGCTTATTTTTGATAAAACAACCCAGAATTGCTTTGCCTTCTGCAGCTATTGTTTCAGACATGCACAAGTGCGCGGCGATGAGGATATGTTTGTGCAGGAAGAAGTGAGTCAGCTGCATCAGTATTTGAGATTGCATCCTGAAATCACCGACATTTTGATTACTGGAGGCGATGCCGGATATATCACTTACGAAAGGCTTCTGGAATACACAATCCCTTTGATTGAAGACCCTGAGCTGATGCATATCAAGACACTCAGGCTTGGTACGAGAGCCTTGACATTCCATCCGGAAATGATTCTCACAAACAAATACAAAAAGATATTGGATCTTTTCGAAAAGATACACGACAATGGCCTTCAGGTGGTTTGGATGGCACACTTTTCAACGCCAAGAGAGCTGCTGAACCCGGGCACAATTGCGGCGATCCGCAGGTTGAAACAGCATGGAGTAACTGTGAAAAGTCAAAGTCCGATTATGAACCATATCAGTTTGTTTTCTGATGAAAATGGCAAAGTTGATGTTGACCGTTCAGCACAAAACTGGATTGACCTTGGTAATGTTTTTGCCATGCTTGGGGTTGGTTTCCACTCAATGTATTGCGCCAGACCTACAGGTGAACATCACTATTTTACTGCACCTTTGGCCGAGATAGATAAGGTTTTCAGCAAAGTATACAGAGAACTGGCCTCCATCAACAGACCTTCCAGATACATAACCATGACTTCCTCTGCCGGAAAAACTTCTTTGCTCGGAACAGCCATCGTGAACGGTGAAAAGGTTTTCGTTCTGAAGTTTAACGAATCCAGAAATATGCATTGGATGGACAAGGTTTATCTGGCCAAATATGACGAGAAAGAAAATACGATCGAAAAACTGAAACCTTTTGATACACCGAAGTATTTTTATGAAAATGAATTGCATGAGATCGAGAAAAAACTCTCTGATGCATTGATGAAGGAGATAGAAAAGGATGCATTATGATAAATAAAGTTGTTCACTCAACAGCCGATGCTGTGGCTGGTATTTTTGATGGAGCAACCATCATGATCAGTGGTTTTGGCGAGGCAGGCAGTCCGATAGAATTGATACATGCATTGATCGATCAAGGCGCAAAAAATCTTACCGTGGTGAGCAATAACACCGGTAGTGGTCATGTCGGACTTGCTGCTCTTATTGAGAACAGACAGGTAAAAAAGATGATTTGTTCGTTTCCGCGCACTGCCAATTCTACTGTTTTTCCCGATTTATACCGCAAAGGAGAGATAGAGCTTGAGCTGGTGCCACAGGGAACGCTTGCAGAAAGAATCAGAGCCGGAGGTGCCGGAATTCCTGCATTTTTTACGCCTGCTTCAGTCAATACACCGCTTGCAGAAGGCAAAGAATCACGCGTCATTGATGGTCAGACATATGTGCTGGAGTATGGCATCAAAGCCGATTTTGCACTGGTGAAATGCAAGGCTGCTGACAGATATGGAAACCTGATTTACAACAAAACGGCAAGAAACTTTGGACCGATTATGTGTACCGCTGCAAAAACAACGATCGTTCAAACAAAGCAAATTCTTCAACCCGGAGAAATAGATCCTGAATGTGTTGTTACGCCGGGTATTTTTGTTAAAAAACTCGTTGAGGTGGCCAATCCCGAAGAGGAATCAAAACTTATTGCAGACAACAGGAGGTATCCATGGTAGCAGAAACAAATATTGCCGGCTGGAGTAACAGTCAGATGGCGCAAAAAGTAGCGATGGACATACAGGATGGTTCCTACGTGAATCTTGGTATTGGAATACCGGAAATGGTTGCAGGCTTCATTCCCGAAGGCAGGGAGGTGATTTATCACACAGAAAACGGCCTTCTTGGAATGGGTAAAGTGCCTGCGCCCGGATGTGAAGACCCTGAGCTGATAAATGCAGGAAAGAAATGTGTGACGGCCATTCCCGGTGCATGTTACTTTCACCATGCCGATAGTTTTACGATGATCCGTGGTGGTCATATTGACGTCTGTGTGCTTGGTGCTTTGCAAGTTTCTGAAGAAGGTGATCTGGCAAACTGGTCTACCGGCGAACCCGGAGCAATTCCGGCTGTTGGTGGCGCAATGGACCTTGTAGCAGGCGTGAAAACAATTTATGTGATCATGCAGCACACCACAAAAACGGGCGAGGCCAAGATAGTTCACCAATGCACTTACCCGCTCACGGGCAAAAATGTGGTGAACAGAATCTATTCAAATCTTGCCATTCTGGATGTTGTTGACAGAAAACTTTATGTCAGAGAACTTGCGCCTGAAGTCACTTTGGAATACCTGCAAAAAATGACTGAAGCTGAGCTTTTTATCTATCCGGATAAGAACAATTAATCAAATAATTTCACATTCGTAAAGAACTTTTTAAACAACATAGCTGTATGTTACACACAAAAAGCAGTGAAGAAATTTATAAACAGGCATGCGAGGTTTTGCCCGGAGGTGTCAGCAGAAACACTGTTTTCAGAAAGCCTTACCCACACTATGCGGGAACAGCTTCCGGATGCTATATAACTGATATAGAAGGAGTCAGTCGAATTGATTTTGCCAACAATATGGCAGCGTTGATTCATGGACATGCCCATCCTGCCATCGTTCAGGCAGTAGTCGAACAACTGCACAAAGGAACTGCCTACACCCTTGCCTCTGAAATTGAGGTTGCATTTGCACAGCTTTTATGTGAAAGAGCGCCGGGTTTAGACAAAATACGTTTCGTAAACTCCGGAACAGAGGCTGTCATGGCAATGATAAAAGCTTCAAGAGCCTTCACCGGAAGACCAAAAATTGCCAAAGCCGAAGGAGCCTATCATGGCACATACGACTTTGCAGAAGTAAGTCAGACAGCCAATCCAACCAACTGGGGCGATATCAACAAGCCCAACAGCGTTGCGCTGGCCAATGGAACCCCGCAAGGCGTGTTGAATGATGTGATCATATTTCCTTTCAATGACATCGAACGGACATTGGCTATCCTGGATCAGCAAGCGGATCAGATTGCTTGCGTGATCATCGATCCGGTTCCGCACAGGGTTGGACTGCTGAAGGGAACAAATGAATTTATTGAGGCTGTTTATCAGTGGACACGCAGAAACGGAGCTTTACTTGTTTTTGATGAAGTAGTGACTTTCAGGGTAAACTACAGTGGAGCACAGGAAAACTATACTGTAAGACCGGATCTCACAGCCTTAGGCAAAATTATTGGCGGCGGATTTCCAGTTGGTGCTTTGACCGGCCGGTCAGATGTAATGCAAGTTTTAGATCCACGTTCAACTAAAGTTTTGTTTCCGCACTCAGGCACATTCTCTGCCAATCCTATCACGATGACAGCCGGTTATGTGGCAATGAAATTATTTGACAAGGATGCGGTTTTGAAACTTAATGCACTCACAGACAAAGCCATCAGTCAGATCGAAGAAGCGGTGAAAATTGCAGATGTCCCAGTTTCGATTACCGGAGCAGGCTCAATGTTCAGGATTCACCTCACAAAAACTCCACCGACAACCTACAGAGAGGCCTATCAGACTAAAGAAGCTGCAAAAGTCATTGAAGAACTGCTCGATTATGTATACTTCAACGAAAATCTGCTCATGATAAATACCTTTGCCTGCATGTTTTCAACTGCATTAACACAATTGGAAGTCGATAAGCTTTCTGAAGCATTGTTGAGGGCATTCAAAATCATGAAACCAAAAATCGATAGTTTACAAAATTCATAACAAAGGAAATTTTATGAGAGAGGTATATATCTGCGATGCAATCAGAACCCCGATCGGACGCTATGGCGGCGCCCTTTCTTCTGTCAGGCCTGACGATCTTGCTGCGATAGTACTCCGGTCATTGATGGAAAGAAATCCCCATATTGACTGGAACGAAGTGAACGATGTAATATTTGGCTGTGCGAATCAGGCCGGAGAAGACAACCGCAATGTGGCGCGGATGGCGTTGTTGCTGGCAGGTTATTCTGAAACAGTTTCCGGTTCTACAATCAACAGATTGTGTGGTTCGGGCATGGATGCCGTTGGAACTGCAGCGCGGGCCATCAAAGCAGGAGAGGCTGAGTTGATTATCGCAGGCGGCGTTGAAAGTATGTCGCGCGCGCCGATGGTGATTGAAAAAGCTGCCGAAGCCTTTTCGAGATCCATGAAAATGTATGATACCACAATCGGATGGCGCTTTATTAATAAAAATCTTGAAAAGAAATACGGCAGTGATTCTATGATAGAAACTGCTGAAAATATTGCGCAGGACTATCACATCAGCCGTGAAGATCAGGATAAGTTTGCATTCTGGAGTCAGAAAAAGGCCGATGAAGCCCAGAAAAACGGAAAGCTTGCACAGGAGATTATTCCGGTGATATTGCCTCAGCGGAAAGGCGATCCTGTTGTTGTTGATATTGATGAGCATCCACGATTGACTTCTCTCGAAAAACTTGCAGCTTTAAAACCAATCACAACTCCAAACGGCACAATTACCGCCGGCAATGCTTCAGGTGTAAATGACGGAGCGTCTGCGCTGATAATTGCTTCAGGGGATGCCGTGAAAAAATACAATCTGAAACCTTTGGCCAGAATCCTTGGTATGGATGTGGCGGGAGTCTTGCCACGGGTGATGGGACTCGGGCCTGTGCCTGCAACCAATAAATTGCTTAAAAGAATTGGCTTAAGCCTTGACGATATGGATATCATTGAGCTGAATGAAGCCTTTGCTGCACAATCTCTGGGCTGCACCCGTATGTTTGGGCTTGCAGATGATGATCCAAGAATCAATCCTTTGGGAGGTGCAATCGCACTCGGACATCCACTTGGCATGAGTGGCGCCAGACTTATAACCACTGCCGTAAATCAGCTGCAAAATTCAGATGCCAAAAGAGCGCTGTGTACGATGTGTATTGGCGTCGGACAAGGGATTGCTGTTGTAATAGAGAAGGTGTAATTCGGGCTTACTAAAAAAGTCCTAATATATTGAAATATTGGAAGTTAATTCAATATCATCTTATTTCCTATTGCATGAATTTGGGAGATGTTGGTTAAAAAACTTTGCATCAGATATTTCGGTGCGCTGCACCTTTAAACATGCTACCGGACAAAATTCTATAAATATTACCGGTGCGCTGCACCTGAAAATGGGGCCACAGAGTGACGATAATCTTTGCAGGAAAATCAAATAGAATTGATACGAGAAGTGCAGCGTACCGAAATATCAACATTCTGAGTTTATCAGCAAGCCTAATTCAATCTTTACAACTCAAACTCATCTCCCGGCGAGGGAATTGTAACAGATATGAAACCATCTTCGGTTAAGACCTTTTGAAAGGATTCAATCGCATTTGTTTCACCATGAACAAGAAAAACCTTCTGCAGTTTTTCCTTGTCCTGACATTGCAGATATGACCTCATTTCTTCATAATCGCCATGACCACTGAAGGCATCAATTTTGAATATTTCTGCTTTTATTTTGTGTGAGGTGCCAAAAATGGATATTTCATCCGGACCTGCTAAAATTCTTGCTCCCAAGGTGTTGCGTGCACAATAGCCAACAGCAAGGATAGAATTTTTTGGATTGCTTATGTTGTTGGCGAGATGGTGCTTCACTCGGCCGGCCTCCATCATGCCTGATGCGCTGATGATGATGCAGGGTTCTTTTTTGTCGTTGAGTTTCTTTGATTCTTCCACATTTTTGATGTAGCGCAAAGTGCTGAAGCCAAAAGGATCGGGATCAGTATCCATGACCTTCTGCACAGCGTCATTCATCGATTCAAGATGCATACGGAATATTTCTGTGGCGTTGACAGCGAGCGGACTGTCCACATAAACGGGAATACGTGGCAGGCGGCCTTCGTTGTAAAAGTTGTTCAGAACATAAACGATTTCCTGTGTGCGGCCAATGGCAAAAGATGGAATAATGAGTTTGCCCTTCTTTTCAACGCAGGTTTTCAACACAATTTGCAGCAATTCTTCTTCAGCGCCTTTTTGCTCCTGATGGAGTCGGTTTCCATAAGTTGATTCTGTAATAAGGTAATCGCATTGCGGAAAAGCTGCCGGTGGTCGCAGCAGATAATGATGCGGGCGGCCGATATCGCCGGTATATCCTATGCGTTTCATTATGCCGGATTCAATGATTTCTATCGTTGCAACAGCGCTTCCCAGCATATGACCGCTATTGGTAAACTTAACCTTGGTGTTGCTGTCGATTTGAAATTTTCTGTTTAGCCCTACACCGATAAAAAGTTCCATACAGTTGATAGCATCTTTCTGTGTGTAGATTGGCTCCACCGGAGGGAGCCCCTGACGCGCCCTCTTTTTGTTGAACCATACAGTATCATGTTCCTGAATAAACCCACTGTCGGAAAGCATTATAGCGCACAAATCGCGTGTCGCATGCGTGCATATCACTGAACCACGAAAACCCAGTTTGTAGAAATACGGAATCAATCCGGAGTGATCTATATGCGCATGGGTAAGGACAATATGATCTAAATCTTTTGGCTCAATGCCAGTGTTGCGGTTGAGTGAGTCGGTTTCGAGGCCTTTTCCCTGAAAGCTTCCGCAATCAAGCATAATTGTTTTTCCATGAAGGGTTGTGATAAGATGTTTGCTGCCGGTAACCTCTTGTGCAGCGCCGATAAACTTGATTTTCATATCATAGAATTTGAAAGTTAACAACAGATATTTCACCTTCAAAGGTAAGTCAAAGCAAACTCAAAAAGAATTTATTCATACTTATTATTAAAACAGGATTGCATCGAATGAAAGTTTCTTACTAAAAAGGATTGAGGTAGTTTGTTTTCGCATTACTTTTCACGTGCCTTCCCTCACTTTGTAGTATTTTTGCACTAATTATTCATTTAAAATTATTTGTTATGAAATTCAGACTTCTACTTTTTCCAATTCTGATGTTCACCTTGTTTCTGATTCAGCCTGTGAGAGGGCAGTACATTACACCCGGAAACAATCTCAGTTTATCTCTTGATGGACTTGTTAGTGCTTCCGGAGGTGTTGTAACTTTTAATAGCGGTACTTATTTTATTAATAGTGCCCTTACAATTTCTGCAACGGATACACTGAAAATTACTAATCCAGCTGTTATCCGCGTTGCAGCTGCAATCAGGATTGAGGTCAGCGGTACAATCATTTCTGATCCTTCATCAGGAAAGGTCGTTTTTACTGCCATTGATACCACAACCGCTTCAACCAACTTCAGAGGTTTCCGGTTTGAAGACTCACAGGGAAACATCTTTCGCAACACGACTATTTCTTATGGTGGCGGTCTGCAGTTGATTGCTTCGGGCGCCCTGTTTGAATATTGCACCTTCAGACGAAACGGTTCATCCAACGTGTCTGCTGCCATCACCTACAGTTCGAGCAGTCCGATCATCAGGTACAACTATTTTATCGAAAATGTGAGATCAGCCATTGGTTCAGGTGCCAATGTCACCGGATCGCCGATGATTATGTACAATGTGCTCATTAATAATACAACTGACAATTCAAATCGTCCTCAGATAAATATCGGACCAGGTGCTGCCGACACCTTATACATTGTTGGAAATTACGTTGAAGGGCTTTATCCTTTGGCCGGTGGAATCGGCTTAAGCAATCTGCTTTCAACCGGAAGTACAAAAGCTGTTGTTCGTGATAACTTTGTTGTCAACAACCGCTATGGCTACGCACAGATTGGCAGCAACATCAGCTCAATTATTGCCGACAATATTTTTCTGGATAACAATACCCAAAACAATCCGGCACTTGGTGGCAGCGGAATCAATTTTCAGGCTTCCGGAACCGGAAATACTGCAATTGTGAGACGCAATATCATGTCTGGAAATCTATGGGGAATGACGATTCAGGGTGTAGCCAATCCAAATCTTGGTACTGCAGATAATCCGGGCGGAAATGTTTTTTATGACAATGGAAATACCGGCCTTATTTATGCTTTATACAACAATACAGCCCTTCCTGTAAATGCAATTGGAAATTACTGGGGAACAAACGACCCTGTTCAGGTAGAAGATTATATTTTTCACCAGCCCGATCAGGCAAGCCTTGGTTTGGTAACCTATTTACCGATTCAAACCCTTGAGCCTGAAATTGAATCTTTTGGATTTCTTATGTCAGACAATCCGTCGCTTTCAACAGATGTTTTTGGCGTCATTGATCAAAATGCCCTTACCATTGATGTGACTTTACCTGCCGGAACAGACATAACATCTATGATTCCTCAGATCGGAATTCCTTTAGGTGTAATTACAGATCCTGCAGGTGGCGAACCCATAGATTTCAGCCAGACTGTAAGCTTTAATGTATTGACACCACATGGCCAGAATGCAGTCTATACAGTGAATGTAACTGTTGAGCCGGATACATATACTTTGAATTTCAATGTAAATTCTGAAGGTGGACAGCCGATTAATGATGCTGTTGTTACACTTAACGGAACGACTTATCCTGCCGGTCAGTATCTTTTTGAAAATATACTGGCGGGAGAATATGCCTATTCAATTACCCATCCTGATTATAATACTGCAGAAGGAACAGCTGTTGTGGTTGACCAGAATCTGAGCATTGATATCGTTTTGATTCCGTTAAGTTATACTGTCACTTTCGATGTGAAAGACAATAATGGTGTGGTTCTGCCAGATGCCATTGTAACTTTTGACGGCACTTCCTATACGGCCGGTTTCTATGTTTTTCCAAATGTTTTGCCAGGCACATATCCTTATTCCGTCAGTCGAAATGGATATGAAACCTTCAGTGGAAATGCTGTTGTAACAAATCAGCATGTGGTGGTTGAAGTGGTACTTCAGATCATTAATTATACTGTGACCTTCGATGTGAAAGATAACAATGGTGTATTTGTACCTGATGCCATTGTCACTTTTAATGGCACTGCTTATTCTGCCGGCTTTTATGTTTTCCCGGATGTTTTGCCCGGCACATATCTTTATTCCGTCAGCCGCAATGGTTATGTATCTGCAAGTGGCACAGTCGTAGTTACGAATCAGAATGTTTTGGTACAGGTTCAGCTTCAGATTATTGCGTATGTTGTAACAATCAAAGTTGATGACAACTACGGCTTCGCTTTGGTTGACGCCAATGTTGCACTTCAGAATTATGGAACGCAGATGACTAATTTTGCCGGTAAAGCCTATTTTTATGGCGTAATTCCTGGAACTTATGCTTTTGAGGTTTCAAAGACAGGTTATGCAACTTATAACGGTTCGCTGGAAGTAGTTAGCAGCGATGTTGATATTACGGTAGAAGTTGAAAACATTACATCTTTGAATGAGTCAAAACCTGACAATATCGTCGTTTATCCCAATCCTGCGTTCAGCTATATTTTAGTGAAGGGATTGTCTGCTGAGGTAAAAGCGATCTCAATTGTTGATATGAACGGGAAAGTTGTCATGCACTTGAACAATGTTGCAGACAACCAGCGTATTTCTATAGAAAGTCTGCCCAAAGGAAGATATCAGGTAATTTTTGAAGGCGCTGTAAAAAGTAAATCAACGTCCTTTATAGTTCAATAATGCAGCCTTTTCTGAATTAAGCCCGTAAAAGGCTTAGAAAAGTTATTGCAAAAAATAAATGCTAAAAATGATCCTGATTTATTTCAGGGTCATTTTTTTTGCTACAAGGTTGAATTGATGCCGTATCTTTCAAGCGGGTTGATTCCATTCCAGCTGCCTACAGCTAAAAACGGTTTCAGTCTTGTAAACATTTCCTCATTGAAGCCGTTTCTTTTTCGTGTTATTTGCACAGCTTCGGCATGGAAACTTTTATAGGCAAAATTTATCATAGACTGTGTGTTTTCCCAGATTGTAAATGTAGCTTGCTCCAAAAGAGGCACTTCTCCGATTCCTTTGGAGAAAATCAGACCGTCAGCCACATCATGCGCAGCACTTGAACCCGGCACCATACTCCAGAATTTGAACATAAAGCGTTTGCGGATCGTAGCACGTGTTATAACACAAATGAGCGGTGTACTTTCTTTTTGATCGGATGTTTCCCAATTGCTGAAGCCTGACCATGAACCTCTTGAGCTTATAGGCGACATGAAAATTGTATAGTTTTCTTTACTTTTTGCTTCAAAGGTTTTGTAGAAATCTGACTTTCGCCAGTTGAGAGCCTGCTCATAATTTTCCCACACTGCCAGTAGTCCATAAACACCGAAATCAGGCCAAATGCTGTAACCTGTTCCTCCGCCTGTGCCCAAAGGTTTAAAGAACAAAAGACCTTCCATTGCTTTCATGGGTTTGCGTGAAAGATGCATCTGACTCATTCCCCATGTCTTGTTTTTTCGGCCTTCGTAACGAAAAAACGACATTGTTACGGTTTGAGAATTGTTTTGAGGGTGCATTATGTTGAAATAAGGTTTAAAATTAAACAATTGTCTTACAATTTAGTTTTCAGTTTAAAGATTTATTTTCAAAAAACCAGTGAAAACTGTTCGTGACCGTACGAAAGTGTTCGGTTTGACATCATAAATCCAATCTTTGCGTTTCTGAAAAATGCGGGTTAAGTAATTAAAAATCAATTAAATAAAATTTTTGGCACAGATTTGGAAATATCTTTATCAAATGAAATTAAAGAAAATAAACCTCAAATAATAAGAGCCATGAAAACACAAAAAATCATCTTCGCAGCGATCTTCAGCATCATCATGCAGTCTTCAGCGCTTGCCGATGGATTTAAATTGAAAGAAGAGTCTTACATTGATGACATCCCCTTCAACACAACTGAAATTTTCTATGAAATTTTAGCTGCAGATACAGGCAATCTCTACTTGCCATCACTTAATGAAGAAGCCTACATTAACGACATTCCATTCGATACGCATGAAATAGCCGAAATTGCGAAATCAGAGATAGCAATGGAAAAATCATTCAAAATGCCTGAAGAAGGTTATATCGATGACATTCCTTTTAATACCGAAACCGTGGCTGCCAGTTTTTGCAAAAAAGTTTCAGCAGCTGACATACAGACAATGTTGTAAGAAAGATAGACTTTCAGATTCCTAAATACACTATCCCGCAACCGGCTTCGGCCGGTTTTTTTTGTTTTTAAGAGAATCCAATGCCAATATATTGTTAGAGTAATTTGGTTATTTATCTATTTGAGAAGTTAGCATAATTGTCAAACTGTTCATCGCCGAACAAAAGTGTACGTTTTAGTAACTGTTTTCACGAAAAGAAATTCATCAAAAATTAGATATAAATAATTGAAAATAAGTAAATTATGAACTTTGGCACATCTTTGGTAATCCTCTTATCAAATAGCAGAAAATAAAATAAAAAAAATACAGCCATGAAAACTCAAAATTTAGTAATCGCAATCATTATCAGCATTTTTGTTCAAGGTGTTACACTTGCTGATGGTTTCAAAATGAAAGAAGAATCATACATCGATGATATCCCATTCAATACAACTGAGATATTCGATGCACACAACAATGGTGACACAAACATTGTAGAACTTACAACACCTGCAGAAGAATCTTTTATTGAAGACATTCCTTTCAATACTGAGAAAATTGCAGGAGAAATTTTGTCAGCAAAAGCGATGGCAGAAACCTTTACATTATGTCAGGAAAGCTATATCGATGATATTCCTTTCGATACCAAAATTATCGCTTACCGTTATTTAAGCAGAAAAACAAATGCCAACTCTTCATCAATTTTAAGGTTCATCGTTTTCAGCGGAAAATAAACGAGCGTCAAAACATAAAAAAAAAGATCAGAATTTCTCTGATCTTTTTTTTTTATAATCCGGTTTGAACTGATCTTTATTTTTTAGAATACCCTTAAATAATAGAAATTTTAAATGCTAATGATCGTCAAGTGCCTCAAGGATTTTTGTTAATTCACTCACCTTGTCATTAGTAGATGATATTTTGTATGTGTCAATTAATCCGGTAATCATTCTGCGAATAATGACTTGATTGGAACAGGGAAGAAAATATCTGTCATGATGATCCACTTTTAGCTGCTTGATATATAAATCTATTTCGTTTCGTGTGAAAACTGCTCCTTTGTTGAAAGGGTTCAGATAAAAGATTACATGTTCTTCAGTTGCTTTTCGGCCACCATCGCCTGCAGCTTCTTCCACGTATGCAAGGACAAAATGTTTCGGCAAATCAACGCCATAAACAGGAATTCTGAGGCTTCGGGCAATAAGAATGTATAACATGCCTAGCGATAATGGATTGCCTTTTCTTGAGTCAAGCAGTGGCTTCAGATAAAAATTCTCAGGCGATTTTATGTTGGCAGTATTGCCGCCAAATTTGTTAATATCAAAAATGACATGGTTGACGACTTTTATTTTCTCAAGCGGAGTCAGATTGGGGTTAAGTTCCATCCAGACTTCCTGCACAATGCGGCCTACTTCGCGCGTTATTGCATGAATATCCAAATCGGGATACTGATATCGGCTTACGATAAGAAAACCTTTCAACAAATCGTCAAAACCAAACTTTGCCCAGTTACTTAGCTCACTATAAATCTGTTGCTGTTGTATCTCGTGAATGATCTGAATAATTCTTTGTTGAATTTGATCGTCCAGCGTCGATTCCCATGCCTTTTCCAATGCAGGAATTGCAGCTGAACCATAGGCAAAAATACGGTTGCGAACCTGATTGTACAAAAGTTCATCAGGTTCATCCACCAAACTGATTAAGGCTATCAACTCTTTGTTATCTTTCATTTTTTTCGAAATACAAATTTCTGTATCAAAAACCTTGCCTAATCATAGGGGTTCTACTTCATTTTTAATGGCAAAACCCATCACAATAACGTGATTTTTTTAAATAGGTTACACTGCAAAAGTATTCTAATTAAAAGGAATGAATGATTAGCGCCAACGCGAATTGAAATAAACCAAAAAGCAGGTTGAATTGGACTTTGTTAAAAGTTCAAGATCGTAAATCGCAAATCCTCCCTTGAAAGTTCAAAATCGTAAATCGTAAATCGCAAATCGTAAATCCTCTCTTGAAAGTTCAAGTCCGTAAATCGTAAATCGCAAATCGTAAATCCCTTGTTGAAGTCAGAATATTTTGAGATTTCAAACGGTATTATTTTTGTCTTGAATCCTGGCTTTATCAGACTTTACATTTTTTTAATCTTTCAAACTGACCTTAAACCATTTCCTTAATGTAAATTTGTTCTCTTATTTAAAATAATTTCATGAAACTTCTATACATCATTCGACACGCTAAATCTTCATGGGACTATCCGGAGTTGTCAGACCATGAACGTCCGATTATCGAAAAAGGCAGGAAGCGAACACGGAAAGTTATCGAGTACCTAAAAAAAGAAGCAGTAAGGCCTGATTTTATTATTTGCAGCTCAGCCCAAAGAGCGCGCGAAACAGCTGATTTAATTGCTGAAGGACTTGGTATGGATAAAGATATTGTAAAGATCGACCCTTCCCTTTATCATACGGATGCAACCCAAATATTTACTCAATTTTTGGATCTTTCTGACAGATTTCAAGAAGTTATGATTGTGGGACATAACCCGGCTTTTACCAACTTTGCCAACTTTTTTCTTGTGCCACCGATTGATTGGCTGCCAACTTCGGCCGTGGTTTGTCTGGAGTTTCAGACAGACAAATGGGACGAAATTGAAAATGCCGCCTTCAAAGTGAAATTTGTCATCTTTCCAAAACTAATAAGTGGATTTTAAAAAATAACCAAAACAAGTTTAATCAATTTTATTTTTAAACGCATTAACATTAATGGGCTCTGAAATTCCAGAATACTTATGGGTAGCAAAATTATAAACAGAGAGATTAGCTGGTTGCATTTTAATGCACGTGTTTTGCAGGAAGCTATGGATACAACCAATCCACTGTGTGAACGTTTGAGGTTTATCGGTATTTATTCCAATAACCGTGATGAGTTTTTCAGAGTCAGGGTGGCAACTTTGCGTCGTTTGAAAGAATTGAAAAAAGAAAAGCATGAGTTCCTGCGATATGATCCTGCAAAGACTTTGAAGGAGATTCGTCAAATAATTGACGAACAAGAGCAGTCTTATATGAGCACCTATCTTGATATCAGAAAAGGACTACAGGAAGAAAAAATTTTTATCGTTGGATATGGCGACCTCAATGCTGACCAGATTGCAATAGTAAAAACCTATTTCAGAGAAGAAGTGCATCCGCATCTTTTTCCGATAATGCTCAACGGATTAAAAGATGTTCAGGGATTGCGTGATAATTCTATATATCTGGTCGTTAAACTTTACAACAGCAATGGAATTCTTCCAGAGGATTATGCTTTGGTAAAGGTTCCTACAAGCCGTATTCCACGGTTTTTTGTATTGCCTGAAACTGAATCCGGGATAAGTGTTGTGTTGTTGGATGATGTCATTCGTTACAATCTGGATGAAATTTTTCTGCCCTCCGGTTACGATGCCTACGATGCTTACTCGATTAAATTTACGCGCGATGCCGAACTTGACCTCGAGAATGACGTATCGAAAAGTTTCATCGAGATCATGGCCGAAAGCCTGAAGCAAAGAAAGAAAGGTGTGCCTGTCCGTTTTATTCATGACAGAAATATGCCGCCTGAAATTTTGGATCATGTCCTGAAGAAGTTTAAAATCACAAAAAAGGATATCCTTATTCCAAGCTGGCAATATCACAACTTTCGCGATTTCATGTCCTTCCCGCATATTGGCCCCGCCCATTTATGGGACAAGCCGATGACTCCGTTAAGGCATCCGGATCTGCCACCCTACAAGAGTATTTTTAGCGTGATTCGCGAGAAAGATGTGATGCTGCATTATCCTTATCACACTTTTAATCATATCATTGATCTATTGCGTGAAGCCTCAATTGATCCAAAAGTAAGGTCAATAAAAATGACACTTTACCGCGCAGCACGTGATTCCAATGTTATAAATGCCCTTGCCAATGCTGCCCGAAACGGTAAAGCCGTTACAGTTTTTCTTGAACTGCAGGCACGTTTTGATGAAAAAGCGAATATTCTGTGGTCAGAAAAATTGCATGAAGAAGGTGTAAAAATCATCAAAACAATACCCGGATTAAAAGTGCATAGCAAACTGGTGCTTATTCGCCGCAAAGAAGGCAAAAATGATGTTTACTATTCAAATATCAGCACCGGCAACTATAACGAGTCAACAGCACGTGTGTACGCCGATGATAGTCTGCTCACCTCTAATGAGGAGCTGGGCCTGGAGGTTGGACAAATGTTTCGCCTTTTCGAAACTCCCTACAGCCCGCCAAAGCTTAAAAAACTTGTTATTTCACCCTACAGGGTACGCAAGCATTTCATCAATCTGTTGAGTACTGAAATCCGCAATGCCAAAGAAGGAAAAGAAGCCTGGACGATTTTAAAAATGAACAGTCTGGTGGATGATGAACTCGTAAAAAAACTCTATCAGGCAAGTCAGGCTGGTGTCAGTATCAAAATTATTTGCCGTGGAATATGTGTACTGACCCCCGGAATCGAAGGGCTCAGCGAAAACATTGAAGTAATCAGTATCGTTGACCGCTTTTTGGAGCATAGCCGTGTTTTTGTTTTTGGCAATGATGGAGCCCCGCTTTATTATATTTCCTCTGCCGATTGGATGGTGCGCAATCTGGACCACAGGTTTGAAGTAGTGGTGCCTGTCGAAGATCCTGATATCATCAAAGAGTTGGATGATATGCTGAAAATTCAGCTTTCCGATAATTGTAAGGCGCGTTTGTTGAATGGCCCGGTTGTCAATGAATATAAAAAAGTAAAAGAGGGGGAAGTTGCAATACGCTCACAACAAGTAATATACGATTATTTCAAGAGTAAAAATCTTTGATCTATAGCACAAAAAAAGGATTTTTTGGTCAATGAAAGTACTTTATCCACTCCTTATCATCATCGGATTATTAGCACTTATCTGGACTCCTTTTGCGCTTGGCTTTTATGATTTACTGACTGCTGTTATTGTTACTTTCGGCTCATTTACCGGAGGTTATATTGGCGAAAAACTCCTTAAAAAGAAGAATCAAGAATAGTTTTGATCATTCATTGATCAGTTCCAGAATCTCTTTTCGGCTGAGGCCTTTAAGCAGTTGATCTTCCAGAATGAAACTTTCGGCCAAAGCACGTTTTTTCTGCTGAAGTTTCAGAATTTTTTCCTCCACGGTGTCTTTGCTGATAAAGCGGTAAACAAACACTTTCTTTTCTTGTCCTATGCGGTGAGCCCTGTTTACAGCCTGCAATTCAGCAGCCGGATTCCACCACGGATCGAGCATGAAAACATAAGCTGCTTCTGTGAGATTTAAGCCCAACCCTCCGGCTTTGAGAGAAATTAAAAACACCTGCACATCATCATTGTTTCTGAATTCATCGATAACAGCCTCTCTTTTCGATGTTGCTCCGATAAGTTTGACATAGCCAATTTTGTTTTTAATGCAGTATTCCTCCAGCAGCTTGAGATGTCCTAAGAAGGATGAAAATGCCAGCACCTTGTGGTTTTCAGAAACTACCGTTTGAAGTGTATCTGTAATCGCTTCAAATTTACCACTTTCCATCTCCAGTGTCGGATCTGCAAGTTTTGGATGATTGGCGTATTGACGCAAAGTCATCAAAGCTTTAAGGACCATCACAGCATTGCCGGCGCCAAGGTTTTCGTCTTCCAGACTTTCGAGCAGCGCATTGCGCATCTTTGATTTTTCCTCTTCATACCGTCTTTTCTGATTTTCTTCCATTTCGCAGAAAACCACAGTTTCTGTTATTGGTGGAAGTTCAGGCGTTACCTGTGCTTTTGTCCGTCGAAGAATAAAAGGCTTGATAATTTCGAGCAGTCTGTCACGCTCAGGAGCGAGGGGATTTTTGGAAATCGGCACTGCATAATAGCGGTTGAATTCGGACAATGTACCAAGCATGCCCGGATTCAGAAAATGCATCTGCGACCAGATGTCTGACAGATGATTCTCAAGCGGAGTGCCTGTCAGTGCAAAGCGGAAGTCGGCTTTCAGTTCGAAGGCAGCTCTGGAAGTCTTTGATTCAGGGTTCTTTATTTGCTGACTTTCATCCAGAACGACATAACTGAACATTAAAGACTTCAAGAGGTCAATATCATTGCGCAAAGTTCCGTAGGTCGTGAGAATAAGATGATAAGATTTAAGGATTTTTTGATTTATCTTGCGCTGTGTGCCACTATAAACAAGGGTTTTCAGCCATGGGGCAAATCGTTTGATCTCATTTTTCCAGTTGTGGATTAAAGAAGTCGGCATCACCAAAAGCGCCGGTAAACGAACCTCAGCCTTAACCTCAGCCTTAACCTCAGCCTCAACCTCACCCTTACCCTCAGAAAACAAATCAAGTTGATAAATTAGATCCTTATTTTCTGTCGCTGCTGAAGGAGTCTGGATGATTTTTTCGGGTTTAGTGCCTTCGAAAAAAGCTACGAGCACCGCAATCACTTGAATTGTTTTTCCTAAACCCATATCATCAGCAAGAATACCTCCGAGATTTTGACGCGAAAGGTTTCGTATCCAGAAACTGCCATATTCCTGATACGGGCGCAGCACTGCATCCTTCAAAACAGGCTGTTGCCAAAGGTCTTTGCGTTCAATTTCCCTTTCCAGCGCATCGATCTCTGTAAACTGAAATTGCTTTAGTGTTCCGAAATGATGTTTGCTAAAACGCAGTGCCCTCGCATGTTCGCGGCCATGAATAAATAAGTCTCTGTATTTTTCAAACCAGGGTTCAGGAATAAGAAACCTTTCGCCGTTGAGTAAAAAAAAGATGTTTTCATTTTGCAGGATATGCTTTCTCAGCGCGGTAAAAGGAAAACTGATATCGCCAAGAGTGATTGTAATATGGAGGTCGAACCAATCGTTCTGCATATGGTTTTTTACATGCAAAAGAGGCGTATCATAATTCCACGGATGGCTTTCTTTTTGTTCAATAATAAAACCTGCTTCTTCCAACGCTGCTTTATTTTCAATGAGGAAAGGAATAAAATCCTTCACTTCCTTCAGTTCATCACTTAGCCTGAAAAATGATGCATGCTGGGAAAGTCCAAAACTTAGCAAGATTTTTTGTTTATTGTTTTCCCAATCAGTTTCCCTGCGAAAGCGTTTAAAAACAAATCCATTTTCATCCGTTATGAGGGTGGTAAAAGATTTTTGCTGGTTTTCACAAAGAATTTTACGCTGATTGTAATCAAATGAAAGCACAAAACCCGGGGTTCCCTGAAAATCCTGTTCAAGCGATAAAACAGCTTTTGGTTGAACATCCAGATCAATGATTTGAAATCCTTCTGCTTCGATATTCGAAAGGTTGACGATTTTTTTGATGAAAGTCTCGAAATACGTCTTTTCAATCCGTTGTGGGATCTGAATGTCTGTTTTCTTCAAAAATGGCGATAAGAGTTTCCCGTTGATTTTATCATCAAACCTGATTAACCGGTTTTTGGAATACAAACAACAAGGTTCGTTGCTAACGATTATGTTGTAAGGGTTTTGTAAAGAAATCTTCGTGTCTTTTATCCACGCTTCAAAAGTATAGGTAGTGCCTTCTTCGCTGCGTTTGAAATACAATTTCACCTCTGGTGCGGTTCTCAGAATCTTAATCCGGCTTTCTTCATAGAGGTGAGGCCACTCGCGGCCATTGTAGACAGGGATATCATATTCTTGAAAAATCTCAATGATTTTTGCCGTTTGTTTTGAAACAAAAGGCATCAGTATTTTATCAATAATTTTCTTGTCGGCGGTTTTAAAAAATGCCGGGGGGCTTTGTTTGATTTTTGAAAACCTTCTTACAATTTCATTCACATCCAGCGAGCGGGATAAGTCATGCAAGGTTTTCAGATAAGGAATTTCATTGGCTTCTTCGGTAAGTTCGTCAGCTGAAAGCAAAGAAACAACGGTCAGAAAAGCATCTTCTTTGCGGCAATAATAGGGCAAAACAAGATGTCCCAGGTAAGTTGTTGCCTTAAGAATTCCAACCAGAATAGTGCCTTCGGTCATTTTATTCAAAAAATTAGATTCAATTTTTAGGGATCAAAATCTGTAAAGAAATTAACTTGCGAAGGTAAACTATTCCATTAATCTACAGAATCACGTTTTCATGAAAAGGTGGATTTCTGCTTACTGACGCTATTTCTAAAAGCCGTTTAACAAGGATTTTGGTTATTTTTGCTGCAAATTAAACCAGATGATTTCATTTGAAGAAGCATATTCTATCGTAACCACAAACCTGCCACTGACAGATGCAGAACGCATTGACTACCGGAATTCTGCTGGTAGAATACTTGCTGAAGATATCTTCTCTGATATTCATATGCCGCCTTTTGATAAAGCTGCCGTTGATGGATACGCATGCAAAAAAGCTGACATTCATCAACCTTTGCGGCTGCTGGAAGTTATTCCGGCCGGGTCAACACCCTCCAAAGAAATCATTCCCGGAAGCTGTTCCAAAATTATGACCGGTGCAATGATGCCTGCCGGTGCCGATTGTGTTGTGATGGTGGAGCAAACACGGGAGGAAAATGAAGTTGTTTTTATAATTGAAACGCATACCAAAGTAAACATTGCCTATTTGGCCGAAGATATCAAAGCCGGCGACAAAGTAATTTCAAAAGGCACTTTAATAAAGCCACAGCATATCGCCGTTTTGGCCACTGCAGGAGCTATCAGTCCGCTTGTTTTCAAAAAAGCCCGAATCACAGTGATGTCAACAGGCGATGAACTTGTTGAGCCACACATTGTGCCGGGACCTGGAAAAATCCGCAATTCCAATAGCAGTCAGCTGGTAGCTCAGGCCATTGCAATGGGAGCGGATGCTGAATATGGAGGCATTATTGCCGATACTGAACAGTCGTCGCGGCAAATGATTGCAGACGCATTGATCAAAAGCGATGTCGTCATCCTTTCAGGCGGAATTTCTATGGGTGATTTTGACTATATACCTGCCATTTTAAAAGAAATGGGAATAGAAATACTGTTTCGTTCTGTTGCTGTACAGCCCGGAAAACCAAGTGTTTTTGCCCGTTCCGGAAATAAATTTGTCTTTGCTTTACCCGGAAATCCTGTTTCCTCTTTCAATATCTTTGAGCTTCTGGCAAAGCCATTTTTATACAGATTAATGGGTTACAATTATGATGCTGTCCGCCTCCGTATTCCGATTGGTGAAGATTACTCGCGCAAAGCCATTGCAAGACATGGATTTGTTCCGGCAATCATCGACATGCAAGGTCGGGCAATGCCGGTACATTATCACGGTTCAGCCCATATCAATGCTTTGGTTCAGGCCAATGCGCTGATCAGTGTTCCATTGGGAGTTGCAGGATTCAACGAAGGAGACCTTGTGGATGTTAGACTCATTTAACAGAAAAATCAACTATTTGCGTGTTTCGGTCACCGACCGTTGCAATTTACGTTGCAACTATTGCATGCCGGAATGTGGGATTGAAGCGATGCCACACGACAAAATACTTCGCTTTGAAGAAATTGTCGGGGTCGTTTCTTTTGCCGTCGGGAATGGTGTCAACAAAGTGAGAATTACCGGAGGTGAACCGCTCGTAAGAAAGGATATTGTGAAGCTTATTGAGCAGATTTCATCTGTCTCCGGAATCACCGATCTGGGTATGACAACCAACGGGATTCTATTGGATCGTTTTGCTCAATCCCTCAAAGATGCAGGTTTGCAAAGGATCAACATTAGTCTGGATACTGTAAACCCTGAAAAGTATCGTCAGATTACCAGAACTGGTAATATTGAGGATGTTTTCAAAGGAATCGATGCTGCACGCAAAGCGGGACTTGAGCCTATCAAAATTAATTGCGTCATAAAGAACAATTCCAAAGAACCGGATGCACTGGAGGTGAAAAAGTTTTGTGATGAAAATGGGCTGAAAGTGCGCTTTATCAAAGAAATGAATCTCGAAACCGGACAGTTTTCTGTTGTTGAAGGCGGTGATGGCGGTCATTGTGCAAGCTGCAACCGCATGCGCCTTACCGCAAACGGCGACCTGAAACCATGTCTTTTCACCGATCTGAGTTACAATGTCAGGGAAATGGGCGTAGAAGCAGCCTATCTGGCTGCCATAAAAAACAAGCCTGTTTGTGGCTCTATCAACCACAAAAATCAGTTTAGCAATATTGGTGGATAGCCGCAATTTTTTTCTTTTTTGCGGGATTTTCAATCAGATAATTTGCATTGAAAAATCAATTATCAGCCTGTTTATTTTGTACTAATTGCTTGATCATGAAAACATCAAGCTAATCAGGTACTGAAATATCTTTAATTCTTACCTTCCCTAGGGTCAATTTGTTGCGTTTAATTCTTAACTTGGACTTGGCAAATGAAACTAAAAAATTATCTTTGCACCCTGATTCAGTGAAAAACCAAAACCTTATGAACGAAAAACTTCAGGAGTTAACAAGAAAGATCTACGATGAAGGTCTTGAGAAAGGTAAAAACGAAGCCCTTGAAATTGTTGAAAAAGCAAAAATGGAAGCCGAAAGCATTTTGACTAAGGCCGAAAAGGACGCTAAGAACTTGCTTGAGAAAGCCACAAAGGAATCGGAAGAAATGAAAAAGATCGTTCATTCCGAGTTGGCTATTTCATCCCGTCAGGCACTCACTTCCGTGAAGCAGAAAATTGCTTCCCTCATCAATGAGAAAGCTGTTGACATGGCGCTTACCAAAAGTTTTAACGACAAAGAGCTGATGAAATCCCTTATGCTTAAGATAGCAGAAAACTGGGGTGAAATAAGCAAGTCGAGCCAGGGTGTTATTATGTATCTTTCGGAAAAAGACAAACAGGAACTGGAAGGTTTTCTGCTCAAAAATGTGGCAGGCGTTATCAGCGAAGGCTTCGATATCAGTTTTGAGGAAGGAATAAAAAGCGGCTTCCGTATCGGACCTAAAGATAAAAGTTTCAAAATCAGTTTTACAGACAAAGATTTTGAAAGCTTCTTTATGCAGTTCCTTCGTCCAAGGACGCAGAAGTTTTTCACTGAGGAATCTTAGTCATGTTGCTCAATTCCAAGCGGGCTTATCATTATTTAGTCGCCGGGTTGCCCGATTTGCTCCTCGATGAGGGCAAAATGAAAACCACAGTGGCCGACATAAGGGAAGAGTTGCTGGCAGATTTGCATCCGGATGACCTTCATTTGGCAAAAGTGCTCTTTTTGAAATATGACAATGCCAACCTTTTGAATCTTTTGTTCAAAAACAATGTTGAATTTGATGAAAGAGGCAATTACCCTTTGTCAGTGCTGGAAGAGCAGATAAAAGAACCTGGAGAAGGTATTCTGGCCTATATGTCAGAATTTATAGCTGAATTCAAATCAGAGGATCAGGAGGTGAATCCAAAAAGCTGGGAAAACCGGCTCGAAGAGAAGTTTTATACCTATCTCATCTCACTCGAAAATGATTTCCTGCGCGAATGGTTCGAATTGCAACTCAATTTGGGCAATTTGCTAACCGCAATAAATTGCAGAAAGCATAAAATTTCGCCCGAAGCGCAGCTTATCGGCCACAATTCTATCGTGGAAAGTATTGTTCGAAGCAATGCCAAAGATTTTGGACTAATGCAGGAATTTCCTGAGGTCGATATTGTTTTATCTGCCTGGGAAACCAATGATGTGCTCAGCCGCGAAAGAATATTGGATGGCATCAGATGGAATTGGATAGATGAAAATGTCTTTTTTCATTATTTCACCATAGAAAAACTGCTTGCATTTTTGCTTCAGCTCGAAATGGTTGAAAGATGGATGAAACTTGATCAGGAGGAGGGTAGAAAACTCTTCGGAAAGCTGCTCGACTCTCTTGGAAGCAGCTATGAACTTCCGGAAGAATTTACACCTCACCATTTAAAAGCATAAAATATAAAGCAAAGGCAACAGAGGTGATTTCGTTGTCTTTTGCATTTTGAATTGAATTATAAAACGTTTAACGGAAATATTTTCAAATGACAAAAGGAGTAGTTGCAGGAATCATTGCCAACCTTGTTATGGTTGATGTGGACGGACCGGTAGCACAGAATGAAATTTGTTTCATCAAACTTAAAAAAGTGCCCTTGATGGCTGAAGTCATCAAAGTAGTTGGTGAGCAGGCTTTTGTGCAGGTTTTTGAAAGCACCAGAAATCTCAGGGTAGGAGATACAGTTGAGTTTGCCGGGCACTTGCTCGAGGCTACACTCGGACCAGGAATTTTATCCAAGAATTATGATGGTCTTCAAAACGACCTCAACAAAATGGAGGGTGTTTTCCTGAAGCGCGGTGATTATACCAATCCGCTCGAGGTTGACTCAAAATGGGAGTTCAAACCCCTTGCCAAAGTGGGTGACCGCGTTGAGGCAGGCTCATGGTTGGGTGAAGTACAGGAAAACTGGATTGCACACAAAATTATGGTGCCCTTCAAATTCAGCGGAAAGTATACATTGAAAACACTTGTTGGTCCAGGAACATACTCATTGAGCGACACAATCGCTGTTGTGGTTGATTCAGAAGGCAAGGAATACAATGTTACAATGGTTCAGAAATGGCCTGTGAAACTTGCTATCCGCGCCTACAGCGCCAAACCAAGACCGTATAAAATGATGGAAACAGGTATCCGCACCATCGACTCCCTGAATCCAATCGTTGAAGGTGGTACTGGTTTTACACCCGGTCCTTTCGGAACCGGAAAAACTGTTTTGCAGCACGCACTTTCAAAACATGCCGAAGCTGATATGATTATCGTGGCTGCCTGTGGCGAACGTGCCAACGAAGTCGTTGAGATTTTTACCGAGTTCCCTGAACTCGATGACCCGCGTACAGGCCGCAAACTGATGGAACGCACAACCATCATTGCAAACACATCCAACATGCCTGTTGCAGCCCGCGAAGCTTCCGTTTATACCGCAATGACTATCGCAGAATATTACCGTTCAATGGGATTGAAAATCCTCTTGCTTGCTGACTCCACATCGCGTTGGGCGCAGGCATTAAGGGAAATGTCGAACCGTATGGAAGAACTTCCCGGCCCCGATGCTTATCCAATGGACCTTCCGGCAATTATATCAAATTTCTACTCCAGAGCCGGATACGTTTTTCTACCCAATGGCACCACAGGAAGTATTACTTTCATCGGCGCTGTTTCGCCTGCCGGTGGTAACCTTAAAGAACCCGTTACTGAATCAACAAAGAAGGCAGCACGCTGTTTTTATGCACTCTCACAGCAAAGAGCAGACAGCAAACGCTATCCTGCCGTTGATCCTATCGACAGCTATTCGAAATATCTGGAATACCCTGAATTTATCGAATACCTCAAAGAAAATGTTTCTCCCAACTGGCTCGAAGATATATTATACGCCAAAAACGTTCTTGTTCGTGGAAAAGAGGCTTATGAGCAGATTAATATCCTGGGCGATGACGGTGTTCCATTGGAATATCACCTTCGTTTCTGGAAATCTGAAGTGTTCGACTATGTAATTCTTCAGCAGGATGCATTTGACCATACTGACTCATCTACACCGATTGAACGTCAGAAATACATGATGAAAATAGTGATCGACATCATGAAAGGTCAATATGATTTTGACTCCTTCGATGAAGTGAATATCTATTTCAGAAGGTTGATCAATGTTCTCAAACAAATGAACTATTCTGAATATATGTCGGATGACTTCAAAAAATTTGAGGTTGAACTTAAAGCGATTCTAGAAGAGCGTATTGTGGCTGTTACAGCCTGATAAACTATTAAAGCATAAATAATTACAGAGTATGGAAACTCAGGCATTTCAGAAAACATACACCAAGCTGACCCAGATCACTAAAGCTACCTGTACCTTGCAGGCAACGGATGTTGGTTATGATGAGCTGGCTTTGGTCAACGGACGATTGGCACAGGTAGTAAAAATTATTGGCAACAATGTTACGCTTCAGATTTTTGGAGGTACGGAAGGTGTTCCCAACAATGCGGAGGTGACTTTTCTTGGCAAAGCGCCGACACTCAACGTAAGCGAAGAGCTTGCCGGAAGGTTTTTCAACGCTTATGGTCTTCCTATTGATGGCGGTCCGGAAGTTGAAGGTCTCGAAGTTGAAATTGGCGGTCCTTCTGTGAATCCGGTTCAACGCATGAAACCCAGCAATATGATTTTTACTGGTATCGCCGGCATCGACTTGAACAATTCACTGGTGAGCGGACAGAAAATCCCATTCTTTGCCGACCCCGACCAGCCTTTCAATCAGGTGATGGCGATTGTTGCCTTACGTGCAAAAGCTGATAAAATTATCCTCGGTGGCATGGGTCTTACCAATGATGATTACCTTTTCTTCAAAAACGTTTTTGACAATGCAGGTGCTCTTGACCGCATCATCAGTTTTGTTAACACGACTGACGACCCACCGGTTGAGCGTTTGTTGATTCCGGATATGGCGCTTACAGCTGCGGAGTATTTTGCAGTTGAGAAGAACGAAACCGTTTTGGTGCTTTTGACCGATATGACACTTTATGCAGATGCACTGAGTATCGTATCAAACAGAATGGATCAGATTCCGTCAAAAGACAGTATGCCCGGTTCACTTTACAGTGACCTTGCAAAAATTTATGAAAAAGCAGTGCAGTTTCCCAAAGGTGGTTCAATCACAATTATTGCAGTGACAACCCTTTCAGGCGGAGATATCACACACGCCATTCCCGACAATACTGGTTATATCACTGAAGGACAGTTGTTTCTTCGCCGTGATACTGATATTGCCAAAGTTATTGTTGACCCATTCAGAAGCCTTTCACGTCTGAAACAAAACGTAATTGGAAAAGATACACGCGCTGACCATGCTCAGGTGATGAATGCAGCCATTAAGCTCTATGCCGAAGCTGCCAATGCAAAAACAAAGCTTGAAAACGGATTCGATCTGACAGATTTTGATGAGCGTTCACTAAATTATGCAAAGCAATACTCAAACGACCTTTTGGCCATTGATGTGAATATTGATGGTATTGGTATGCTTGATCACACATGGAAACTTTTTGCAAAATATTTTACGCCGGCAGAGGTTGGTATCAAAAAAGAACTTGTTGATAAATACTGGCCTAAAGATAACTAACAGGCATTGGTAAGTGTGATTTGTAGCAACTTAAATTGATGAAATCCACTGGCCCTGAGCGAAATAGAAAAATTAATACTGTTACGAACAAAGTATGGCAATAAAATTCCATTACAACAAAACTTCGCTTCAGCTGCTCAATAAGCAGTTGAAAGTACGTGTTAATGCATTACCTACGCTCAAAAATAAAGAGGCTGCATTAAGAATTGAAGTGAAAAAAGCCAAAGATGAAGCTGCCAGACTCGATCAGTTGCTTAGAGAGAAAATCAGTGACAATGAAAATATTATCAGGCTTTGGAACGAATTTAAGCCTGACCTGATTGCAATAAAAGACGTGCAGCTTGCATCAAAAAAGATTGCTGGTGTGAAGACACCTGTGCTTACCGAGGTTGAATTTGAAATTAAGGAATACAGTCTTTTTAAAAGTCCTTCATGGTTTCCCGACGGGATAAAAATCATCAGGGATCTGGCGCAGATTGCTATCGAAAGAGATGTTTTTGAGCGAAAAACTCAACTGCTGGATTTTGCAAGAAAGAAAACTACACAGAAAGTGAATCTATATGAAAAAGTACAGATTCCGGGCTATGAGGAGGCGATTTTGAAAATCAAACGCTTTATGGAGGACGAAGAAAACCTTTCAAAAGCAGCCCAGAAAATAGTTAAGAGCCGCATGCAACAAAAAGAAAGTGAGGTTGCCTGATGATTATACCAATGAAAAAAGTTTCGTTCCTGATCCACCATAAGGATTATCATCAATTCCTCGTTGATTTGCAACATATTGGAATTGTTGATGTTGTGGACAGGGGCGTGGAGCCGGATGCGAAGACGGCAGAGGAAATAGCCCTTTTACAACAGATTGTAAAAACATGGAAATTTCTAAGTGCTAAAAGTGATGGCAAAGAGGTGAACCCTTCTACGCTGAGTTATACAGAAATTCTTGCCAACATTCAGCAGACGCAATCAGAGAGTGAATCACTGAAGCATAAAATCAATGCCTTGGAAAAGTCCTACAGAACCCTTTTACCTTGGGGTGATTTTTCCAAAGAAACCATCGAAAAACTTGAAAAGCATGGATATCAGATCCGCTTTTTTGAAGTTCCGGAAAGAAAATTTATCGACACCTGGCGACAGGAGTATAACCTTGAGATAATACATCAGTCCGATGGACAGTATTATTTCGTTATTGTTCAGCTGCCCGGCGAAAAGGTTGAAATCGATGCAGAAGAAGTAAAGGCTCCGGAAAGGGCGGCTTCAGAAGTGCTCAAAGAGAAAGAGGAACTTGTTGCAAGAGCGCATGAAATCAATCGTTACTACATTGAAAATGCAGCTGCATTTATCCCTGTGCTCGAAAAGGTACGCATGGAAAAGGAAAACTCCATCTCTTTCGACCGCGTAATTGATAATACCAGTAAAGAAGCTGCTGATCGATTGATGATCATCGAAGGCTGGATACCTAAACCAAAAGTGAAGGAAATAGAAGCTTTTCTGAATGACAAACAGGTTTTCCACATCATGGATGAGCCTGAAAAGTCTGAAAAAGTACCTATCATGTTGCACAACGGCAAATTCAGTCGTTTGTTTGAACCTATCGGAAAGCTTTATTCGCTGCCAAAATACAGCGAGCTTGACCTGACGCCATTCTTTGCACCATTTTTCATGATGTTTTTTGGCTTCTGTCTGGGAGATGCCGGTTACGGTCTTCTTTTCATCATTGGAGCTACACTGTTTAAGAAGAAAGTCAAAAAGGAATTCAGGCCTATGCTCACGCTGCTTCAGTGGCTTGGCAGTGCAACAGTACTTTTTGGAATTGTTTCCGGAACCTTTTTTGGCATCAACCTCATTGAACTTATCGATAAAGGACAATTGACTTTTATGGCCGATTTGCGTGCCTATATGCTTGATTCAGAAAAGATGTTCTATTTTGCTCTCGTCCTAGGTGGCATTCAGATTGTATATGGAATGGTGATAAAAGCAATGAATCTTTACAAGCAATATGGACTTCATCATGCCATGACAACCATAGGATGGATCATGCTCATCTTAGGAAATATTGTTCTGTATTTCGTTAAGAACGAAGGCAATCAGGGTTTGATAAACATTCTTTACTATGTATTATTTGGAATTACCGGTGTATTTATTTTGTTTATGAACAACCCCGGAAAGAATATTTTCATCAATTTTGGTGGAGGCCTTTGGGAGGTTTACTCGATAGTTACAGGTGTACTTGGAGATTTGCTTTCCTACATCAGGTTATTTGCTTTGGGCGTTTCGAGCGCAATTCTGGGTTATGTTTTCAATGATCTGGCGCTTCAGATGAGTGGTAGCACACCTGTAGTAAGTCAGTTGATTTTCCTGATTATCCTTCTGGTAGGGCATGGTCTGAATATTTTTATGGCTACTCTGGGAGCATTTGTTCATCCAATGCGTCTGACTTTTGTAGAGTTTTACAAAAATGCAGGCTTTAATGGCGGAGGAAAAGCATACAATCCATTTGTAAAGAGAACGCAGGAATTATAATTAAAGAATTTTTAATAATTGAAATATCAATTCAACAAATAAACAGCATCAAATTAATTTAACACTTCAGGAGGAAATCTTATGACTTTAGCATTGGTACTAACTTACATCGGCATAGCGCTGATGATTGCACTGGCAGGTATTGGCAGCGCTTACGGAGTATCTATGGGCGGCAATGCTGCCATCGGTGCATTGAAAAAGAACGACGAAGCATTCGGAAATTATATGCTTTTAAGTGCTTTACCAGGAACCCAGGGACTTTATGGTTTTGCGGGATTTTTCGTAATTAACAATTCAGGTATTATTACTCCTGACATGACTATTCTGCAAGGTGCAGCTATTTTTGGCGCCGGACTTTCGCTCGGACTTGTTGCCTTGTTTTCGGCTATAAAACAAGGAAGCATTTGCGCCAACGGTATTGCTGCCATTGGATCAGGTCATGATGTTTTCGGTAAAACGATGATTCTTGCTGTATTTCCTGAGCTTTACGCGATTGTTGCTTTCGCTGCAACCTTCCTTATCTCAACAGGTTTACAATAAAAGATACTCAATCTTATTTTACGCAGCCAAATGTCATTTAAGATAATGACATTTGGCTGCTTTTGTTTTCTAGAAGGTTTATAGCCAAGGGCCAACTAATAAAGATTTTTTGACTAGAAACCCAGTTCTATTCTGGTTTTTTTTGGCAGACCGGAAACAATAAGCTCATAAGACCGGTCAATCCATGCTTTCAGTCGGATGATGTCATTGCATTCTTCAACTTTTACTGAAACCCAATGAATTTTATTCATGTGATAGGCGGGGATGGCTTCAGGAAAATGCTGAAGACGATCAGCAACTTCTTCCGGGCTAGCTTTTAGATTCAGCTGAAGCGGGCCTTCCAGATTGGCCAGCAAAAACATTTTGCCAGCAACTTTATAAACAAGTGTATCATCTCCAAAGGGCATGCCTTCAGTTACATGCAGTTTGGTAAGACAATATTCACGGATTTCTTCGATATTCATTTTCAAGAGATTTTGTAGATTCAAAATTAAAACATTTATAGTTTTAATTGATCCAAATTGAGTTATAAAACAAAACTGCTGAAATTAACAAATCCACTTCCTAACCTATAAAGTGACGGCCAAATATCAGCAGTTTTAAAATGTCAACTGTCTTGCTGAAAAACTCAAACAAGCAGAATACCGCAAAAAGTTTGAATTACTCTTCGTCTACATCAATTTCGAAAGGATTTGTCATCGAAACTTCTTCGATTTTAATCCCTGCAGGGACTTCAAATTTTGATGAAGGTACTGAAAGATTCTGATCAAAACTGATGGCTTCTTCCAGATAGTTGCCTAGAAATCCGCCCATTATAATTTCCATTTTGAGTGTTACACCTCTATGACGCCAATGTTTTCCATTGAGTTTACCAATTTCCATTATGATGCACTCATGGCCAAGAATCGTTTCAGTTCCAACATCTTTTGCGTCAAAATCTTTTTTAACATCTTCGCCAAGTTTTATTAGTTCTGCCTCATCAGAAGTTCCTGCAAGGGCTTCAGTCATCTTCATCGCTTCATCCACACTCATTTTTGTTCCGGTTTTTTCAATCAGATTGATTGTGTACATCCATTCGCTTGATCGAATGTTGAGTGTTTCTTCTTTTGTTGTGATTCCCATCATTTTGGTAGATGTTTTTTTATATTCGTGCTGCAGCCGGCCATAGTCATCCCACCAAAGTGTTTTTGTTCCTTTGGTTTTTCCATCAATTTTATATTCAACTTTTCCCGATTTTATCTCAAAGGGTTTCGCGTCTTTTAACTTGGTGTTTTGTGCAAATAAACCCATCGTGAGGGTCAGAATGATTGATAATAACAGTGCTTTTTTCATAAATTGAATGTTTTATTTGGTTATGAATAATTGATTGAAATCCTTTTTGTTATGCGGTCTGTTTAATTAAAACTTTACAAATTCCACCCTGCGGTTCTGCGCTTTTCCTTCAGGTGAATCGTTGCCGGCCATAGGTTTGCTTTCGCCATGTCCCTTAGAGGTAAGGCGGTCTTTGGCTATTCCTGATTCCACAAGTTTATCCAAAACTGCTTTGGCTCGTGCTTCTGATAGTTTCATGTTCAAAGCATCATCGCCATCGCTGTCGGTATGGCCTTCAACAGAGAAATTAAGGCCGGGATTGTCCTGCAGCATTTTAACAACGTAATTGATGGTGCCCATAGATTCGGCTCTGATAGTTGCTTTGTTCACATCAAACTTAATTCCAGTGGTTATGAATTTACCGTCAGTAAGCACCTTATCGTACAATGGCACAGCGCCTTTGGCGATGCGGATGTTTTTAATATATCCGTTCAAATTACCGGATGTGTTATGAAAGCCAACAGTAAAGCCAACTGGATTGGCTTCCATATTTGGGATATTGATAACCCGGGCATCGTCGATATAGCACTTTAATGCTCTTTTATTGAACGAGATCGATATGTGTCTCCAACCCGGCTTACTTGAACTGACATTCGCATTGCTGAATCCGGGATAATACCCATCTGAGATATTTCTTCCATTGGCTGAGTTCTGATTGAAGCGAATGTAAAATCTGTTGCCGGAATTATTGGATGGGTCAAGGCTTTTCTGATTTTTGGAGTCCATAAGATATACTCTGTAGGTATGATTTGGTTTTTCAAACCAGGCGTCAAACTCAATAGTAAATTCTTCGGGCAAGTAATCCTCTTTTGAGTTTTTCAGCAGTGGAACAATGCCGTCTAATCCGTTAATATTACATTTACGGAACATGATAACATTATCTCCACCGAAGTTTGCATTTTCCACCAATCCTCCGGCAAGATCCCATTTTGATGGAAACTCCCCATTTAGCTCCCCCTCCTGATTGTCTTCGAAGATTATCACATCGCCAGGAACAAAGTCATATTTTGCCCATGTTAGCGTGGGTTTAGGTGTAATTTCCTGAGATGTTGGTGTAGTTTCCGATTTGGTTTCTTTTTTCGATGAATTATTTTCAGCGTTATCAGTTTTATTCTCTGTTACTTCTTTTGTACTTTGTTTTGGCTTTTCAGCTTTTTCTTTCCCGTCGATTGAATCTTCGATGCCATCGAGTGCTTTGTCGACATTTTTGTCAATTCTTTTTTCGATACGGTTTTCGATTTTCCGTTCTGTTTTCTTTTGTGTGTTTCGAAGTATTCTCTCTGTATTTATTTGTGCAGTCAGGCTTTGGAAGGGCAAGATGCTAGACAGGATTGCAAATAATGCAATAATTGCAAGACGTTTCATTTTTTACTTGTTGGTTTACATTGGGTTTTTAATGCCACAAAATGAACCAATTTTAACGGATTACCACTGTAAAAAAGCGACAATTACATAAGTATTTTTGCGAACAGGTGAGGGTTTTGATTGTATTCAAGGGGCTTCTCAAGTGAGAATTTCTGGAAATCCCGGTTGAAATGAGACTGATCATAATAGAAACCGTCTAAAGAAGGATCTGACCACTGAAATTCGGGCTTTAAGTACATTTGGCTGAGTACAAATTTATGTCGCAGAACATCCATAAATATTTTTGGTGGTATTCCTATGTGTTTTTTAAAATAGCGTTCCAGATTTCTTAGTTTGATTTTGCCTTGAATAAGACTTTCTACAGTTAGAAGACCGTTCTTCTCAATGATTTTGTCAACAAGTTCGTCGTAAATGCAGTTTCTTCTTTGTTTGAATTTCCGCGATTCCGTTTTTATGAATTCCTTGATAGCTTCCAGTCTTTTTTTGTTGTTTGAGACCGTTTTCAGTACTTTAAGAAAAGCATTGATTTCCTCAATACCGAAAACATCTGAGCTGTCGACGGCAGTGTCTGTAAGTGTTTCAGGAGAAAGGCCTAAAAGGTTAAACAGACCATAGGGTTTAAAATTTGCACTGATGATTTTTGTACCTTCGATAGGGCGAAGATTTACATGGCGTGTAAACTGACCAATCAGAATAGCTTTGTCGCGGAAACCATGGTCAAGGTAAAAATTGCTTTCAATTCCAAAATGAAACTGCAGCACAGGAAAACCTAAAGGAGGCACTTTTGAAATTTCATCCTCAGGCGTTTCATTGAATTCGATTATGGTGAAATCGGTTATAAAACTGGCGAGAAAGCTGTCATTACAAGGAAATTCACTGATGATCATTCGTCGGGTTCGCTTTGTTTTTTACAGAGACCAAGATAGACATTTTTTTGAATAAGTATTGCAGATGTTGTAACCCAAAAAAAACAAACCCTGAAAGTTATTAAAACCTTCAGGGTTTGCGGGATTCCTTAAGAAATTTCAGAAATCTTCACAGAAATCAATATATGTCAGTAATTGTTTTTTCTAACTGACACAGTGTTATAGTAAAAATGCCTTACGAATTGTTTCAACGTAATCGGTTTTCTCCCACGCGAAGAAATCAACCGTTTTGTAATATTTTGTAGTGTTATCAACAGTACGTGCCACAGTGTACTGATCCTGATATTTCACCTCAACTTCCCTCAGGTAATGCTCGCGGCCAAAATGTCCATATGCTGCTGTGGGTTTAAAAATTGGATTTTTCAATCCGAAACGTTGGACTATCGCATAGGGTTTGAGGTCGAAAATTTCCTGAATGATTTTAGCAATCTGAGAATCGGTCATCAGTTGTCCGTTTGCATCTTTAACTTTGGCTGTGCCGAAAGTATTTACATAAAACCCTACCGGACTTGCAACACCAATAGCATAAGCAACCTGCACGAGAACTTCATCAGCCAGGCCAGCTGCGACCATGTTTTTGGCGATATGTCGTGTAGCGTAGGCTGCCGATCTGTCAACTTTTGATGCATCTTTTCCTGAGAAAGCGCCACCGCCATGGGCTCCTCTGCCACCATAGGTGTCAACAATAATTTTACGTCCGGTGAGTCCGGAATCACCATGAGGTCCGCCAATTACAAACTTTCCTGTTGGATTAACATGCAGCTTGATGTCATCACCGAAAAGCTTCTGCACATTTTCCGGAAGCTGGGCTTTGACTCTTGGAATAAGAATATTCCTGACGTCGTCATGGATTTTCTTCAACATGCGCACATCGTCTTCATCGAAATCATCGTGTTGGGTTGAAACGACAATGGTTTCAATTCGTACAGGTTTCCAGCCGTCATTGTATTCTACAGTGACCTGCGATTTTGAGTCGGGTCGCAGATAGGTCATTTCTTCGCCTTCGCGGCGGATTTCAGCAAGTTTTTGAAGAAGCAAGTGCGAAATTTCAGTGGTAATGGGCATGAAATTGTCCATCTCACGACAAGCATAACCAAACATCATACCCTGATCGCCTGCACCTTGTTCTTCGGGCAATTTTCGTTCAACCCCCTGATTGATGTCAGGCGATTGTTCATGTATAGCCGAAAGCACACCGCAAGAATTTCCATCGAAGCGGTAAGCGGCTTTGGTGTAGCCAATTGCGTTGATGGTGTCGCGAATCACGCTTTGTACGTCTACATAGCCTTTTGTTTTTACTTCGCCGGCTACAACTGCAAGTCCTGTGGTAACCATCGTTTCAACGGCTACTTTTGATTCAGGATCAAAACGGAGCATTTCGTCGAGGATGGCGTCAGAAATCTGATCGGCTACTTTATCAGGATGACCTTCCGATACCGATTCAGATGTAAATAAATATCCCATAACTTATTGATTAAATAATAGTTAATACGTTTTTGGGAAGGAGTGATTGAAAGGCTAAATATTGCTTTAGCATTTTTTTGTGTGGTTGCAATCAATCAAATCTTTCCACTTGAGTACAAAAAATAGTTTTGTACTATTTTGGCGGCAAAGGTAATAAAATGTTTTCGCGGCACTGTTGTTGCCTTTGTTTTTTTATTTGATTTGTCACAAATAAAATTTCAGCGCAGAAAAAAGTTCTGATTTAAGCCGCTGTTGCTACTTTCTGGTAAGTCTGTAAAAGGATTCTTCCATGCTGATGGATTTTTTCTTCATGGATAGAATGCTGATATTATTGCTGGCAGCCCAGCGGTTGAGGTCGGCCCTGATATCTTTGTTTGCCGTAGGTTCAAGCAACCAGTTATTTCCATCAATTTTGGTTGCATTTTTAAGATTTGGAATGGCTTTAAACTGATGTGCAAGAATTGCTTTATCGAATTCCACTTCGATAAGGTCTTCACCTTTAATGGAGGTAAGGTTTGCGGTTTTGTCGTCGGCAACAATGCGGCCTTTGTTGATTATGACAACGCGGTCACAAACGGCCTCCACTTCCTGCATGATATGTGTCGAAAGAATGACAGTTTTTTCTTTTCCGATTTCACGTATAAGTTGTCTGATGTCGATCAATTGATTGGGGTCGAGGCCAGCTGTTGGTTCATCAAGAATCAGCACTTTCGGGTCGTGAAGGAGTGCCTGTGCGATCCCTACACGCTGGCGATAACCTTTTGAAAGCATGCCGATTTTTTTATGAATCTCCAGTTGTAAGCCTGTAAGAGCAATCATTTCGTCGATTCGCTGTTTGGATTTTTTGCCCAATTGATGAATTCCGGCAATAAAGTTGAGATATTCACGGATATACATATCGGTGTAAAGCGGATTACTTTCGGGCAGATATCCCACAACACGACGCACCTCGATTGGAAATTCCTGCACATCGTGTCCCATCACAGAAGCACTTCCTTCATTTGGGGGAATGAAGCAGGTCAAAATCTTCATAAGTGTAGATTTTCCAGCGCCGTTAGGGCCAAGTAAGCCAACAATTTCGCCCGGATTGATGATGAGCGATACATTGTCGAGGGCTTTTTGAGTACCGTATTTCTTTGTGATATTTTGGACAATTACCGACATAGACTGGATTTCAGTGTTTAATTCAGGTTGCAAAGGTAGGGAAATTTGGATTTGGTGATTGGAAACCCGACTACCAAAACCTGAAGCGACTTCAGTAAATTGTATGTGGAGAGGAATGGATTTGAGATGAAAAGTAGTTGTATTGTGCAACAAAAAAGTCCAAAAAACTTAGGTAAAAGCATGCAAATTCTCTTAGAATAGCCTTTGGCTGAAAATGCTTTGCGTTTAACAGAAAATGCTTAGTATTTTGAAAGTGATTGTCAGTGAATGTTATAGCCTATAATAAAACAGAAATAAGAACGATATCTTTTTTTATTTTCAGTTATTAAAATTCAAAGTCCTTAGGTATTTATATTATTTTATAAATTTGGAGTGTTGCAGCCGTATACAACAATAGTGTTATTTGAATCCGCACATGTTTTTAATTTAAGGCTCTTAAAGATGGCTATACATGTATCTTTTAAACAAGAGAACAATTTGCTGAGAGTAACATCTGCCGGAATTGATGATAACCTCGATCAAGTGAAAGAATATGGATTGAAAATTTTGGATCAGGTGAATTCATTTCACTGTACCAGAGTGCTATGCAATGAATTAGATCTGAAGTATAACATTTCTACATTCGATATTTATGATTATGCAAAATTCCTTTCGGATAATGCCCCAAGGATTGGTAAAGTTGCTATCGTATGTTCAATGGACGGGATGAGTGACGCTTTGTTTTGGGAGACAGTTTCTGTGAACAGGGGATTGATAGTGAAAGTATTCAGTGATATAAAAGAAGCAGAATCCTGGCTTGAAGATTAATGATTTCGACTAAATCTCTGATTAATAATCCTTCATGTTTTAAAATTATGATCGCTTGAAATCAACTATCTCATGCAAAATATTTGATGGAGAAAAAAAAGAAAGAGCATCCAAAGGAAAAATCAGGATTGCATCCAAGAAACAAGCACAGGCATCGCTATGATTTCAGAGAACTGACAGCAATTTGTCCGGAATTGAAGCCATTCGTGAGAGTGAATGATTATGAGGATGAATCCATAGATTTTTTTGATCCGGCGGCTGTCAAGAAGCTCAATAAAGCGCTTCTAAAGCGTTATTATGGAGTCACTTACTGGGATATCCCTGAAAACTATTTGTGTCCACCAATTCCGGGAAGAGCAGATTATCTGCATCATTTGGCTGATTTGCTGTATGAAAACAAAGCTGAAGTACAAAAGAATCAACTGCCGGAAGGTGAAAAAATCCGATGTCTTGATATTGGTGTCGGGGCAAACTGTGTGTATCCAATCATCGGAAATGCCGAGTATGGCTGGACTTTCACCGGTGTGGATATTGATCCTGTCGCCATCGAAGCTGCGCAAAAAATCATTGATATGAACTCTTTTTTGAAAGAGAAAATTGAGTTGAGACTGCAAAAAAATGCCAGTCACACTTTTAAAGGAATCATCAAAAAGGATGAGTTTTTTGAACTTACGATCTGCAATCCTCCCTTTCACGCCTCTTATGATGAAGCGCAATCGGCAGCTAAGAGAAAACTCAGCAATCTGAAAGGAAAAAAAATAGAGAAGCCTGTTCTGAATTTTCAAGGGCAGAGCAATGAGCTTTGGTGTGAAGGAGGAGAAATGAAGTTTGTTGGAGATATGATCAGGGAGAGTGCAGCATTTAAGGATTCATGTTATTGGTTCAGCACTTTAATTTCAAAAGAGACGAGTCTCAAAAATGCCTTAAAAATTCTGAAATCAGTTGATGCAGTAGCGGTTAAAATTATTCCGATGGAGCATGGAAACAAGAAAAGTCGTATTGTGGCCTGGACGTTTCTGACAAAGGAAAGGCAAAGACAATGGCAGACTCAAAGAAATTTCTGAAAGACATGATAACTCATTTCCTATTGCTAAAACATTTGAAAAAGCTGAGATAGCGTATAGAATTGAATTTGTTGTTTTACATTTGTAATGCTGAAAAAATCATTGAAAAATGGAAAAAATCATTCGTTACACTTTAGGGTCTTTGCTGATGATTGTTGCCCTGAATGCTTTTGGTGGTGGATATTATGGAATGGCCGGAGCTAAAGATGTTCCCATTGAATTGTTGGAAGGAAGTCCTTTTAAAGACTATTTTATTCCAGGTCTGTTTCTTTTTGTTTTTGTAGGTGGTTCTGCGCTGATTTCTTCTGTGGCTGTTTTTAAACGGCATCCGGTAGCGAGAAGGGTTTCTTTTTTGTGTGGATTCATAATTTTGGTCTGGATTGCAGTTCAGGTTGCAATAATTGGATATGTATCTTGGATGCAGCCTGCAACAACCATCGCCGGGATAATTATTTTGTTTTTGACTTACCTGCTTCCGCAACGCAAAGCCTTCATTTGATCCTGAATGGTCAAATCCGTTCCTTCCATCTGCTGATAATTGAGTACTTTTGATAAATATCTTATTTCGTTAAAAAGATATTTTTATTAAAATACTATTTATGAGCGATATAGAAAACATTGAATTATCGTTTTTGAGCATTGATGACTATCAGGAGCTGAAAAAAGCCATGATAGAATCTTATGCAAACATGCCTGAATCATATTGGAATGAAAATCATATAAAGGCATTGCTTGATCGGTTTCCGGAAGGACAAGTGGTCATTAAAATCAACAACCAGATTGCGGGATGTGCATTATCCATTATAGTCGATTATGAGAAATTCGGTGATAACCATACATACAAAGAAATTACCGGAAATTATACTTTTTCAACACATACCATAAATGGTGATGTTCTGTATGGAATTGAGCTTTTCATCAGGCCGGAATTTAGAGGGTTGCGCATTGGCAGACGCTTGTATGACTATAGAAAAGAGTTGTGTGAAAGACTGAATCTAAAAAGCATTGCTTTTGGCGGAAGGATACCCAATTATCACAAACATGCAAAAGAAGTTACCCCAAAGGAATATATAGCAAAAGTGAGAAGAAAGGAACTTGTTGATCCTGTTCTTAACTTTCAGGTATCCAACGATTTTCACCCTTCCAAGATTCTTAAAAATTACCTTGAAGGCGATGAGGCATCAGGTGAGTATGCAGTGCTGTTGAAATGGGATAATATTTATTATGAGAAGCAGAATATAAAGGCAAGCACAAAAAAAAGTTTGGTTCGGCTTGGATTGATTCAATGGCAGATGCGGCCATATAAAAACCTGGATGAATTGTTGCAGCAAGCAGAATTTTTTATTGATGCCGTTTCAGGCTACAGATCTGACTTCGCCTTGTTTCCTGAGTTCTTTAGCGCTCCCTTAATGGCTGAAAACAACCATCTATCAGAGCCGGAAGCCATTAGAGAGCTGGCCAAACACACTTCAAGCATTATCTATAAGTTTTCGGAACTGGCTATTTCATACAACATAAACATTATTTCAGGCAGTTTTCCGGAAATTCAAAACGACAGACTTTACAATGTTGGCTATCTCTGTCGAAGAGACGGATCGGTGGAAAGGTATGAAAAATTGCATGTGACTCCCGATGAAGTGAAAGTTTGGGGAATGGAAAGAGGAAACAAGCTTAAAGTTTTCGATACTGACTGTGGAAAAATTGGTATTCTCATATGCTATGATGTTGAGTTTCCTGAATTGAGCAGACTCCTTGCAGACGAAGGAATGGATATTTTATTTGTGCCTTTTTTAACGGACACCCAAAATGGATACTCCAGAGTAAGACACTGTGCGCAAGCAAGAGCAATAGAAAATGAATGCTATGTTGCAATTGCAGGCTGTGTTGGAAATTTGCCAAAAGTGCATAATATGGACATCCAATATGCGCAATCAATGGTGTTTACGCCTTGTGATTTTGCTTTTCCTGCCAATGGAATTAAGGCTGAGGCTACTCCAAACAACGAAATGATTCTTATCGTTGACCTTGATATCGACTTGCTGAGAGAACTGCATCAATTTGGCAGCGTTCGAAATTTAAAGGACAGGCGCAAGGATATATATCAACTGAAAAGAGTGTAGAAGGAGAGGTGGCTTTGAATTACTCGCTATTGGAATCTGAGTTGTGAAAAACAGATTGTATTACAACATTGATGCATAGACATTTAACAACTGAAAAATGAAATATGTTTTTCTTTTAAGCCTGTTCTTTTTCATGTCAGTGAGGTCGCTACAGGGAAGCAACACTTTATTTGATGCAGAAAAACATAAGCTTGGTCTTGTTATCGGCTATGCGAACAACTTGTTTTTTGACCTGAATTATCAATACAGAATCGTCTTGATTCAACCCCAGTTTTACTATTCTTTGCTCAAAAAAGATTTCTTGGAATTGGATTTGTTGTTTCAACCTCAATTTAACACCACTGTTTTTGGAGAAGAAAAATCAAATTTTAGTCAAAATCCAGGCATTGAATTCGGACTCAATGTCGGCCCCTTAGTAAGAATTAAACCAAAAAAAAATGCCGTCGTCAGCTACTATGCCAGCATCAGCGCCGGTCCGCATTATATTTCAGGAGCGCCTTCAAGACAATCGAGTGGATTTATTTTTTCGGGGAATGCCTTCGGAGGCATAAACATTCTGATTGCTGAAAGTCTGTTTCTCGATCTGCGGGCAGGATACAGACATATCAGCAATGCAGGCATCAAAGAACCCAATGCCGGCGTTGAAAATACTGTCTTTAATATTGGATTTATTTTTATTCCTTGAATCTGCTGTGTAACTTTGCAAAAGCAATTAAGCATTTGAATGACAAGCGGTAGTTTTATTTTTTAAACAAAACCAAATTACTTCAACAATGAAACAGTGGTATGAATCTTTGTTCGAAAATTACGGACAGAAATACGACAACGAAAGTTTCACCCAGGGAACTCAGGGTGAATGTGACTTTATAGAAAATGAACTCGGTTTCGACAAGACACTGAAAGTCCTTGACATTGGCTGCGGCACCGGAAGACACAGCATCGAGCTTTGCAAAAGAGGCTATAATATGACCGGGATCGACCTTTCGGAATCACAACTTGAAAAAGCTAGAGAAAAGGCTAAAGCTGCCGGATTAGTCATTGATTTCATGCAGCATGATGCGCGAAATCTGCCTTTCGAGAATGAATTTGATGTTGCATTAATGCTTTGCGAAGGCGGCTTTCCACTCATGGAAACGGATGAAATGAATTTCGAAATTCTAAAAAATGCTGCAAAGTCCCTGAACGAAAAAGGCAAAATTATTTTCACAACCTTAAACGGGCTTTTTCCGCTCTATCATTCAGTCGAGGAGTTTTGTGCCTCTAATACTGCAGAAGGAACCGCAACCTACAGAAGCAATACGTTTAACCTGATGACTTTCAGAGACCACAATATCACAACTGTTGAAGATGATGATGGCAATCTAAAAGAGCTTGACTGCAACGAAAGATATTATGTACCCAGCGAAATTACCTGGCTGCTGAAATCACTCGGATTCAAAAAAATTGACATTTTTGGCGCTAAACTTGGTGCTTTTTCAAGAAATGATCAACTCACAACCGAGGATTTCGAAATGCTTGTCATTGCTGAAAAATAGCATTTCGGCAATGAGCTGTTTCAGGTTTTGAGAGATCAATTTTGTTTCAAGCCAAGCAAAAGGCATTAATTTAAGCGATGGATTTGATTATTTTTGTGCTTTAAGAAATATTGATTCACAAAAATATCCAAAATGTCAAATTATCCTGTACTAAATATAAAGCCTATGGGTTTTCAGTGGCCTGTAAGCAATCCGTTTATTTTTTGCGCACATCACCATGATAAATATCCGCGGGGCAACGGTGAAATGGGACCAGATGCCAGTCTGAAAGGTAGAAATATCGGACAGGATTTTGACCCATCACTTGATTGGCGTATGTATCACGGCGAAAAGGTTCCGGGATTTCCGGTTCATCCTCACCGGGGTTTCGAAACTGTAACGATTGTCACACAGGGAATGGTGGATCATTCAGATTCACATGCGCAGGCCGGACGTTATGGTGGCGGCGATGTGCAATGGATGACGGCCGGAGCAGGTCTTCAGCACAGCGAAATGTTTCCGTTGCTGAAAACAGATGACGAAAATACCCTCGAGCTCTTTCAGGTTTGGCTCAATTTGCCAGCATCACAAAAAATGGCCGAACCACATTTTAAAATGCTTTGGGCAGAAGAAATACCCCTTGTGAAAACAATCGATTCAAACAATAAATCTGTTGAAGTAACAATTATTGCCGGAAAATACAAAGATACAGAAGCTTTGGCGCCGGCGCCGGATTCTTGGGCAGCAGTGCCTGAAAACGAAGTAAATATCTGGATAATACGGATGGAAGCCGAAGCAGAATGGACGCTTCCAAAAGCTGTTGGTTTGGTGAACAGATGGCTCTATTTTTTCAGCGGTGAAACCTTGAAAATTGAAACTTTTACACTTTCATCCAAACATGCGGCTGAGGTGGATGCAATGATCGATGTAAAACTTACAGCAGGTGATTCCGGTTGCCAGATAGTGATGCTTCAGGGAAGACCAATCAACGAAACTGTAGTGCAATACGGCCCTTTCGTAATGAACACGCAAAACGAAATAAGACAGGCATTTTACGATTATCAGCAAACTGAATTTGGCGGATGGCCTTGGGCTCGTCGTGATATGGTTCACCCTGCTGACAAAGGCAGGTTCGCCAGATACCGCGATGGCAGAGAGGAAATCAGGGATAAATAGGATTTTGTATTTTGAGATATAAAGATAGATGGCTGTCATATTTAATAAAGCAATTTAATAATTAGCTCATATTGAATTGGTTAGCAGGAGTTCGGAATTTTGTATTTCGAAAAGCAGATAATTGTTCTGCTTGAAATTTTAATGCATGCTACCCAAAATCCATTCACGACATGATGTCCTCATCCGGTCTTTTGAGCGCTTTTGTCGAAGCTGACTTAATTAGCGTATCTTTGCAGCCAGTTACATAACTGAAAACGGCAGGTTGTAAGCCGTAATACTCAAAAAACCTTTTCGCCGGTGCAGAAAATGCAACGTCTTTTCCGGCCACATTTTACAAAAATTTTAATGTCTTTTAAAAACCTAAACTTGATTGAACCTGTCATGAAAGCCTTGACAGCAGAAGGATATACTATTCCTACTCCCATTCAGCAACAAGCCATTCCCTACGTGCTCGAAGGCCGCGATCTGCAAGGTTGCGCCCAAACCGGAACCGGAAAAACAGCTGCCTTTGCTATACCGATTATTCAGCTGCTCGACCAGCAGAAACAATTTAAAGCAGGCATAAAAGTGCTTGTGCTCACACCCACAAGGGAGCTTGCCATACAAATTAACGAAAGCTTTGCCGCTTACGGAAAATATACAAACCTCAGACATACCGTTATCTTTGGCGGTGTCTCACAATTGCATCAGACCAATGCCCTCAGACGAGGTGTAGATGTGCTTGTTGCTACTCCAGGTCGTTTGCTCGACCTTATAAATCAAGGATTTATTGATTTGCGTCAGCTCAATATTTTTGTGCTTGACGAAGCCGACCGTATGTTGGATATGGGTTTCATTCATGATGTGAAACGTGTGATAGAAAGGCTGCCTGCACGACGTCAGACACTCTTTTTCTCCGCTACAATGCCACCTGAAATCCAGAAACTGGCTAAATCATTGCTTACAAATCCTGCTAAAGTTGAGGTTACACCCCCAACTTCTACAGTAGATAAAATCGAACAAAGTCTTTATCATACCAATAAATCTGATAAACCTGATCTTCTTCTGCATCTTCTCAACGAAAAACGTGTTCGCACGGCCCTTGTTTTTACCCGCACCAAACATGGGGCTGACAAAGTGGTAAAATTTCTCCTTCGTTCCAATGTTAAGGCTGCAGCAATACATGGCAATAAAAGCCAGAATGCACGACAGAATGCATTAAATGACTTCAAAAACGGACATCTGAAAGTGTTGGTTGCAACGGATATCGCTGCCAGAGGTATTGATATCGATGAACTGACACATGTGTTTAATTACGATTTACCTGATGTTCCGGAAACATATATTCACCGTATTGGCCGCACCGGAAGGGCAGGACACGATGGCATTGCAATCGCTTTTTGTGATGTGGATGAAAGAACAGAATTGAGAGATATCGAAAGATTGATTTCTTTCAGAATCCCAGTTATTGAAAAGCATCCATATCTTCCAATTCCGGGAGCCGTGCCACAGAAAAAGGTTCCGGTTCAGCGCGGCAGAAATATGCAGCGCAGGAAAATGACAGCATAAAAACTTTCCGGATTATAGGAATAATTGAAAAACCAGATTTTTGTCTGGTTTTTTTTTGTGACATTTTCAAAAATCTTGCGTCTATAGTCTGAATTTGAACAATAAAAGTAATTTTACGCTTTTTTGATGTTTAACTTCTTTACATCTTTTTGTTGTTTTTCCTGAAACATTCTTCAGTTAATTCAGAAAGGTCACTTCCGGAGCTAAAGATCAGCCCTTGAATTGTGTTAACTCATTTAATGTGAATCAGATTAATGTAGAAATCCAAGATTAGTAATAATTTATATAAACTTTTATCTATGCAGACCAAGCCCGAAATCCGCAGTTTGTTTCAAAAGCCAACAAACAAAAGCACTTTAATATCTATCAATGTTGCTGCAACACTGATGCTGTTTTTTCTGGTAAGTTCATCAATTCAAACATTTTCGCAAGCTACGCGATTGCTCAGACAACCCTCTGTAAGTGAAACACATATCACTTTTGCCTATGGCGGAGATATCTGGGTTTCTGATTTTGATGGTCAGAATCTTTTAAGACTTACAAGCACAGCTGCCGTAGAAAGCAATCCTGAATTTTCGCCTGATGGAAAATGGATTGCATTCAGCTCCAACCGTTCAGGAAACAATGCTGTTTATGTTGTTTCTGTTGAAGGCGGAACCCCAAAAAGGCTGACCTGGCATCCAGCTTCAGCCATCCCAACCGGTTGGACCAATGATGGGAAGCATGTGCTTTATGCATCACCGCGAAACAGTGCTCCTTCAGGTGTCGATCGCCTATGGACGGTATCTGCAGAAGGCGGACCTTCAGTTATGCTGTCGGGTCAGTGGGCAACACATGGTTCATTTTCTCCTGATGGAAATCAGATCGTGATTGACAGAGTCGCCCGATGGGATGTTGAATGGCGCAATTACCGCGGTGGTCAGAATACGCCGCTACACATTTTGAATCTTACAGATCAATCCGAAATTATTATACCCAGCGAATCTACTATTGATATTCAGCCATTATGGCTGGGCGAAAAAATCTACTTTTTGTCCGACAGAGATTGGATATCCAACATCTGGTCTTATAATCCTGCCAACGGTGCATTGGACCAGATCACCCGTTTTACTGGCTCCGATGTCAAGTGGCTCGGTGGATTTGGTAATAAACTTACTTTTGAGCGTGATGGTTTTTTGCATTTGCTCGACCTTTCAACCAACGAAATCAAACAATTAAGTATTACAATCAATGCCGATTTTCCCTGGTCAGAAACAAAATGGGAAGATGTGACAAGCAGCGCACGCTCAGTTTCAGTTTCACCAACGGGTAAACGCGTGATCGCTGAAGCAAGAGGCGAAATCTTTACCATTCCGGTCGAAAACGGAGATGCACGAAATATGACCCAATCCTCCGTAGCAGCCGACAGGGCTCCGCTGTGGTCGCCAAAAGGTGATCAGGTGGCCTGGTTTTCCGATGTTGATGGAAAGGGATATGCACTTTTAATTGCAAAACAGGAAGGCTTGTCAGAGCTTCGAAAAATTTCAATTGGCGAATCAAAACTCGCCTGGTCGCCTGCCTGGTCGCCTGACGGAAAATATATAGCATTTAACGATAATGCTACCAGAATTAGGGTTGTAGATGTTGAAGCCGGAACAATAAAAACGATCGATACAGGCGGAACAAACATCGAAAGGGGAAGAATGGGACTCACATGGTCGACGGATTCCAAATGGCTCGCATACGCAAAAACCGGAACCAATAATTTCCGGCAGATTATTGTTTGGTCGGTAGAGAACAACAGTACGCATGCTCTAACCAATTCTTTCGCTGATTCCTATTCACCTGCTTGGGACAGAGATGGAAGACATTTTTACTTTCTGGCAAGCACCAATCTTGCTTTGTCTTCAGGTTGGGCTAACACAAGTTCAATGACATCAGAGCCTGACCACGAAGCTTATGTGATTATTCTACGCAAAGACGATCCTTCGCCTTTTGTTCCGAAAAGTGATGAAGAACCTGTTGCTGATGAAAAAAAGCCTGACGAAGACAAAGCGAAAACGGATGAAAAAAAGTCTTCAGAAAAGAAGAAGGATGCCGATGCCAAAGAGACAAAAAAGAAAGAGCCAGAGAAAGTTCTGATAGATTTTGAAGATATTGAAAGAAGGACGGTCGCCCTTCCTGCATCCAAAGGCAATTACAGATTGCTTGCAGCCGGACCTGCAGGCACTGTTTTCCTCGGAGAAGCAAAGCAGGGGGCAAGAGGATTGATCTTGCATAAGTTTACGCTTGAGAAAAGAGAGTCAAAAGAATTTGAAAGCGGAGTTGGGCAGGTTTCAGTTTCTGCAGATGGAAACAAAATCCTTGCAAAGGTGAATAATGACTGGAAACTGATGAATGCCGCTTCAGCAATTGGAAAGGATGGGACTTCCGTTAAAATGAATCTGAATATGCGCCTCAACAGAATTGAAGAATGGGCGCAGATTTTTGAAGAAGCATGGCGGTATCAGCGTGATTATTTTTATGATCCGGGCATGCACGGGCGAGATTGGAATGAAGTATACGAACGCTATGCACCACTGCTTCCATTTATAAAACACCGCGACGACTTAAATTATGTGCTTGATCAGATGAACGGAGAACTTTCGGTGGGTCATAGTTTCGTTTTTGGCGGAGATTTCCCTGAAGTGGATAAATCTTCTGTTGGAATGCTTGGAGCTGATTTGGTTTCTGAAGATAATCGATGGAAAATAAGCCGTATTTATACCACAGAAAGCTGGAATCCGGAACTATCAAGTCCGCTCGACAGGCCCGGAATTAAAGTTCAGGAAGGTTATTATCTCGTCGGAATTAATGGAAAAGAGCTTAGAGCCACAGATGACCCGTATCAGTTTTTGGATGGAACGGCCAATGTGCAAACAACTTTACATATCAACAAAACACCCGATTTTGCAGGGTCATGGCAAGAAATTGTTAAGCCCATCTCCGGTGAAGGCAATTTGCGGCAACGCGCATGGGTTGAAGACAACAGGCGCCTTGTAGATAAATTATCTGATGGAAAACTGGCCTATGTTTGGGTTCCAAATACTTCAAACAGTGGATTTGTTTCTTTCAATCGCTATTTCTTTGCCCAGCAGGATAAGAAAGGCGTTGTGATTGATGAGCGCTTCAATGGAGGTGGTTTACTTGATGATTATATGGTCGATCTGATGAACAGGACGCTTAGGGCGGCCATCACCAATGAAGCTCCGCAGGGTGTTTCTTTCAGGCTTCCTGCAGGTATTTTAGGCCCTAAAGTACTTTTGATCAATGAAATGGCTGGTTCAGGCGGTGACTTTTTCCCTTGGGTTTTTCGCCAGCAAAAGACAGGCCCAATCATAGGAGCCCGAACCTGGGGTGGTTTGGTGAAGTCGTCTGTTCATTACAGTTTGGTCGACGGTGGCGCACTTACTGCTCCTGACAATGCAGTTTTTGACCCGGTTAACAATAAATGGGTGGGCGAAAACGAAGGAATTGCTCCGGATATTGAGGTTTTGCAGGATGCAGCTTCATTGTCAAAAGGAATTGATCCGCAATTAGAGCGGGCCGTTCAGGAAGCATTGAAATTGCTCGAAGCACAGAAAGAAATTCAGATTGTGCCTCCGCCATATCCTACGCCTGCTCTTCAGAAAAGTAAATAAGAATGAGAAATGCCAATGTTGCCCAATAGCAGTCTTGGCATTCTTTTTTTTAAAGCATTGATATTTAGTTTTCTAAGTATACTGACGAAAGCTAAGTCGAAGAATCCCTTTTTCCGAATTGTCTATTCAGAATTTAATTTTTCATATGTTTGCTCACGCTGTGAAATTAACAGTAGATTAAGCCTATGAAAATGTTTCAGAAATTAATTAAAACAGATCATTCCAAAACAACCGTTCTGATCAGATTGATGGTCGGAGGGGTTTTCTTGTGGGAGGGCATTCAAAAATTTCTCTTTCCGACAATTCGCGGATCGGGGCGTTTTGAAAAGATTGGCTTACCCAATCCCGAATTATTGGGAGATTTGGTTGCTTCTTTTGAAACCATTAGCGGTCTTATGATTTTGATGGGTCTCTATACCCGATTTGCAACTTTTCCATTGATAATAATTATGTTGGTAGCTATTTCAACTACCAAATTTCCGATTTTCATAGATCAGGGTATTTGGGAAATGCTTCATGCTGCCCGCACCGATTGGTCGATGTTGTTGGGAAGTATATTTCTGCTTATAAAGGGAGGTGGGTTATGGTCCTTTGATAAATTATTCAGTTCAGATGACAAAGAAAGCAGAACTTAAATCACTTTCCCTGCTGTTTCTGAAATTGGGAAGCATTGCTTTTGGCGGACCGGCAGCGCACATTGCAATGATGGAGCATGAAGTGGTGCGCAAGCGCAAATGGATGACACATGAGCATTTTCTTGATTTAGTTGGTGCAACAAATTTAATCCCAGGGCCGAATTCAACTGAGATGACCATGCACTGCGGTCGTGAACGTGCAGGTTGGGCCGGATTAGTGGTTGCAGGCTTATCATTTATTTTGCCTGCTGTGCTAATTACGATGTTGCTGGCCTGGCTTTATGGGCTTTATGGCCATTTGCCCAATGTTCTTCCTTTCATCTATGGAATTAAGCCTGCTGTAATAGCGATCATCGTTTCCGCCATCATCCCGCTTGCAAAAAAAGCAGTGAAGAATTCTGAGCTGGCAATACTTGGTCTTATTACTGCAGCTGCATGCCTGCTGGGTTTGAATGAAATTGTCGCGCTTTTTGGAACTGGTGCTGCTGGTCTTTTGCTCTATTATTTTAAAAAGAAGAACAGCCTTAACAGTTTTACCCCTTTCTTGCTTTTTCAGGTAATCTCTGATCCCTTGGCAATTTCCAATCTCAGGATTTTCCTGATATTTCTGAAAGTTGGTGCTGTTTTGTACGGAAGCGGTTATGTCCTTTTCGCATTTCTGGATGCTGAACTGGTGATGAAAGGGTTTATGAGCAGGGAGCAACTCATTGATGCTGTTGCTGTCGGGCAGTTTACTCCCGGACCGGTACTTTCGACTGCAACTTTTATTGGTTGGCAACTAAATGGCTGGCAGGGAGCGCTTTTGGCAACTGCTGGCATTTTCCTGCCATCTTTTCTTTTTGTTGGACTACTGAATCCGCTTATCCCAAAAATAAGGAAATCAAAAGCAGCTTCTGCTTTTCTTGATGCCGTGAATGTTGCTTCTGTCGCCCTCATCGCTGTTGTGATTATTGCCATGAGCCGTGAAAGCCTGTTTGACTGGAAAACAATTCTTATCGCAGCAACAGGTTTTCTGGTAGTTTTTAAAATGAAAAAACTAAACAGCGCTTTTGTTGTATTGGGCGGCTCCCTGCTGGGTTATCTGCTTTCTTTTATCTGAAATGAACTTCTAAAAGAGCTTGCCGATGAAATAGGGCAGCATCACACGCCACCAGGTCCAGTCGTGATCCACATCATTTCCCCAGATGTCAATCCAGGCAGGAACATTTTTTTCTTCAAGTATTGCTTTCATCTCATTGGTGTCAACGATCATCTCTTCTTCCCATGCACCTTGTCCGACTGCGATAACAATTTTATTTTTTCTCAACTGATTAAGAATGGCTTCGTCGTTAATATTTCTCAGATAACGCAATGGAGAATTGAAATATACCGTTTCATCAACATAGTCGCCAATAAAAAGTCGCAGGTCATAGATGCCGCTGATGGCAATGACAGTATCGAAAACGAATGGATGCCTGAAAAAGAAGTTTGCCGCATGATAGGCACCCATGCTGCTGCCTGTAATTGCAACCTTTATGTCAGGATTATTGCAATGGTTTCCGATAAATGGAATCACCTCATTCATGATGTAACTATTGTACTGTTCATGGCGGTTTCCGCGGTCGTGAACAGCAGCGTTTTCATTTGCCCAGGCATCTGTATCCACACTATCTACGGTAATTACTTTGATTCTGCCTTCGTTGATGAATAAGCTGAGGACATCGATCATATGATAATCTTCAGCTTCATGAAATGAGCCACCTTGCGTAGGAATTATTAGCAAAGGTTTTCCGTAATGACCATATACCCTGAGTTCCATGTCGCGATGCATGGATGGACTGTACCATTTGTGATATTCTTTATGCATTTTTTAAGCAGAAAAATTAATAAACATTGTAATTGAGGGTTATTCTTTTTTAGAAAAAAGAAATAAAATTGTCAGTTTCAAACAAATTAACTATTTGAACTGATGAATGAAACGCTGTATTTCATAAATTTTTTCTTCAGTTTCGGCACGCACCAAAAAGCAATAATCACCCATTGCATGTGAAAAAGCTTTATCGAGTTTGCCATGGAAAGGGATAAGATGACCATAATGCTCAACGATTTCTTCAGTTGAATGCGCATAGGGGTTTTTCAGCTTTCTGCCAACGAAACAAACATGATATTTGCGTTCAAATTTGAAGTCAGTTTTGTTATTGACGATCATTTCAGCCCAGACTTTGTAGATATCTATATCGCTGGCAAAGTTCCACATATCTGTCGTAAAACCACCTGGAGGACGCATATTTACTTCCAGTGCTACAAGTCTGCCTGTGCCTTCTTCCTTGAAAAACTCGAAATGGAAAAATCTTCCTTTTAGATTAAAGGCTTTTGCTACAGCACGGCCGGCAATCTCAAGTTCAGCAGGAATATCTTTAAGTGAAACTATGTATATATGAGTGTCTTCGTTGACTGTTTCCATCACGCCTCTTTCGTTTTTGAGGGCACTATAGAAAAGAAGTTCACCTTTTTTGTCGACAAGGCCATCAAAGGAATAGATCGTTCCTGAAATAAATTCTTCAAAAATATAATCAATGTCAGGTTTTTTGTCGAAGTAAGCTCTCAGATCATCTTCATTTCTTATTTTGTAGGTGTTAGCAGCGCCAACACCGGCATTAGGCTTGGCTACAACTGGATATCCGACTTCTTTTACAAACGCCAGACCTTCTTCCAGTTGGTCAATTACTTTACCACGGGCAACATTAAGGCCGGCATTTTGATAGATTTTTTTCATTTCCGATTTTTGCTTTATTCCTGCAAGTCCATCGGTTTTGATGCCATCAATATTGAAGTCGGTACGTAATTTTGCTTCGGTCTCAAGCCAATATTCATTGTGTGAATCGATGCCATCTATTTTACCAAATTTGTGGGTTAAATACCCCAAGCCACGCAACAGCTGATCATAATTATGAAGATCATCTACCTTGTAATACTCATCCATCCATCCTTTTAAGCTTTCAGGCAACGAATCGTAGGGTGTGTCTCCAAGCCCCAGAACCTTAGCTCCTGCTTCTTTTAGCGCTCTGCTGAACTGTGTGTAGTTCGGAGGAAAATAGGGAGAAAAGTGAATGTAGTTCATGTGTTGTTTTTTAAAATTTAGCTTGCAAAAATAGCATAAAGCATTTAACAAGCAATAGCATACCGCATTACAGATTAAACTCTTTAGAAAACGTCTTTAATAAAATCTATTTCTTTAAGCTTGAAGTCATTAAATTAAAACATTTGGTTTTGCTGTTATATTTTTGCTGCAAGTTTGAAATCATTCAAAAGTTCTTCTTTACTTTGTTTGGCAGTAAAAAACATCATTATTTTTTCATTATATAAATAATTATAAATCAATTAGTTATAAATTATTTTTAAAAAAAGTAAAAAAAAGTGAGTTTTTACTATGCGTTTTTGACTCTTGAGGGTATTAATGTATGGTAAAATGTTGAAAAACTAAGTAATTCAGAAACTAATAATTTACAAAAATGAAAAAGATTGTATTTTTTTTAAGCTTAATGGTGTTCAGTTCAATTATTGTTTTAGGACAATACACGATTTCTGGCACAGTTTTGTATCATCAAAATCCGGAATACCCGATTGAGGGTACAGTAGTAAATCTATTTGATGAAAATAGTCAGTTTGTAGCTTCAGCTACATCAGATGAGAATGGTATATACAATTTTGAAGATATAGGATTCGGCACATACACCTTAAAGGCTTCGGTTAATCTGCCTGGGGCACAAGTTACAGTGCAGGAGGCTATATTTATTCTGATGTATTTAAATGGTTTGTATCAGCTCACACCGGTTCAGTTTATGGCAGCTGATGTAGATGGAAATGGGATTGTTAATCAGGCAGATTTTATTTTTATCATAAGAAATCATTGGATTTTCAATCAGCCCTTTCCCGCTGGCAGCTGGGCATTTGAAGAAATTGAAGTTAACACTGGCACACGTGAAGGTGGCCCGTCGAATATAGGCGGTACAAAGATCGGTGATGTTGAAGGTACTTTTGTCCCAACTGGCAGAGATCTGATTAATGAATATCAGATTGCTGAAATGGGCGCTTTCGAAGTTCAGACAGGAACAGAAATTGTTGTTCCAATATACGCCAATACACCAAGCAATCTACTGAGTGGCTTTGGCATTATTTTGGAGTTTGATTCTGAAATCATTGAAGTTTTGGAAGTTGAAGCTTTTGGTTCAGAGGCTTTTTCAGCCATATTTGATAATGCTGTAAGGATTGGAAATCTGGCTACTGAAAATTTTGTTTTCAGCGACTACAACGGACAGGTGGCTCAGGTTAAAATTAGAGTATTGAAAGATCAAATGGCTGAATTTTTACCATTCAGAATTGGATCAGAAAGTCACTTAATCGATCAGAAAGGAAAAAAAGAGGGAGTTGTTGATTTTGGGATGCCTTTATTTAAGCCTGTTAATAAAGTTCAAGTTCAGGCCAATTCTATATTTCCGAATCCTGCAACCTCACAGTTATCTGTATCGATTCATTCAGAATCGAATAGTGCTGCAGAACTTATGTTCATAGATCATAGTGGCCGGGTGGCAAAAACAGAAAAATTGCAGATAAAATCTGGCATTTTTACTTACGCTATTTCAATTGATGAACTGAAATCAGGTGTTTATCAGGTAGTAGTTTATGAAAACAATTTGAACAAGGTGCTTTTAAGTCAGAGACTTGTGAAACTATAAGAAAAACTATTGAATAAAGCGGGTTTTGAAGGAAGGCGTATGCCTTCCTTTTTTTATCTTCGTGCAGAAATTTAAGGATCAATGGTAATCAATCTGGGCAAGGGAAGTGTTATCACATATCTTCTGATATTTTTGTTTTTTGCTAATGCATTGGCAAATTTCAATAGTGAAGAAAAGAAGCACTATCATACGCTGATGAAAAGTGCACGAAGCTTTGAAAAGTTGCGGAAACCTGACAGTGCCCTGCTAAGCTTGAATCTGGCGTTTGAAATGGTAGCCAATCCTGATTCAATAGCCAAAATACGGCTTATGAAGGGAAACCTGCACAGAATGAAGAATGATTTCGAAAAGGCACTGGAAGAAGTGGCTGAGGTTGAAAAAATGTTCGCCCGAAAGTTCATTTCTGACAGTAGTTTGCTGATTGAGAAGCAATTCCTCACAGGCAAAATTCTTTCAGATAAAGGCGATTTTAAGCAGGCGATGCAACATTTTGACGAGGGAATCACTTTCTGGAATTTAAAAACTTCGGGCTCGGTGATTTTGCTGGCCAGAATATATAACTACCGTGGAATTACGCATTATTTTCTAGGTGATCTTGACGGAGCTCTTGCTGATTATCGCATGGCTGAGCGCGTTCGTCGAGAAATTTCACTTGAAGATATGGATATTGCTGATATTCTTCAAAATATTGCCATCATTCATTCCATTCAGGGACGTTTTGATAGTGCCTATTATTTCATCAACAGATCGCGCCTTGTTCGTGAAAGTTTTCTTGAACCCAATGATCAGAGAATGGGGTCTTTTTATATCAATTACGGACGTTTTTTAATGATGATTGGAGAAACAGAAGAAAGTCTTTTGTTTTATCAGAGGTCAGAGCAAATTTTGATTAATCAGCCGGTCATTGATGAAATACTTTTCGGACATGTTTTAGTCAATATTGGCAACGCTTTTCAATTGCGGGGTGATTACGAAAAGGCAATCATGTATTACCAAAACGCTTCTAATTCTTTTTCGAAGAAACTTGATCCAGACCACCCAAATCTTATCACTGTTGCCAACAATCTGGCATTTATAAATAACCAATTGGGCAAGTATGCTGTGGCATTGGAAATCTCTGAGCAAAACATGCATCGCAAGCTTACACCAATTTCTCAAATACGCTTATACCGAAATCTGGCACGCTCTTATCGGGGATTAAATTTACATAAACAAGCTGAGGAGAATTTTACATTGGCCATTTTCACTTCAGAAAAAAGCTTTGGGAAAACTCATGTTGAACATGCAGTTTCACTGGTTGATTATGGAGATTATCTCTTAAATATGCGACGCTTTAAGGAAGCCTTATTGCAGTTTAATACTACCAAAGACATTTACTCAAAAGTATCTGGTCAAAATGATACTGAATTGGCGGATGTAATCAGGAAAATTGCTTATTGCCATTTAATGCTTGGTGAATTCAAAGAGGCCGAAATAATGTTCAATGAGGCTGAGATCGTGCTAACTGCAGAAGATGCAGCTGAGAGCGCTGAATCAAAAGGTATTGGAAGTCTTCGAAAAATGCGGCTTGCTGACCTTCATTTCGACAAAGGGGTAATGTATAAAAAATGGTTTGAGGAAAAAGGAGATTATAATCTGTTGTACAGGAGTCATGCCGAAAACTATTCAGCAATGGAGTTGTATGATGTTTTTAGTCAGATAATTTCTGATGAAAGCAGAATGACACTTAATGAAAATGTGCGTTCCTTTTATGCACAGGCAATAGAGGTGTCATATCAATTATACCGGAAAACAGGCGACAGAAAATACGCTGAGGCCGCTTTCGCTTTCTCCGGCAAAAGTAAAGCCTCTGTTTTGCTTTCATCAGTAAAAAAAATACAGGCATTTTCTACAGCCGGAGTTCCGGAAAAGATTCATAAAGAAGAAAGGAAAATCAGACAGGATATCATGGCAATCAGCAAAATTGAGCTTGAAGAGAAACAAAAATCAATTCCAAACACTGATCGAATCGCTTTTCTTGAGTCCCGACAATTTTTGCTTGTCAGAAAACATGACAGTCTTTTGAAGTATATCGAAGTCAATTATCCGGAATACTACTCACTGCGCTATAATCCTTATGTTGTTTCCATGCAGGAGGTGCAAAATAAATTGAAAAATGATGAAGTATTACTGGAATATGTTTTAGGCGACAGTTTGTTATTCACTTTTGCCCTTACAAATGAGCATTTTGCATTTGAACAACAAGCAGTCAGCAAACAAATTGAAGCCGATGTTGCCAGATTGCGAGAAAAGATAATTCCCGATTTTTCAGAACACCGGACCTCCGATTTCAATGATTTTGTGAATACATCTGGGTTTTTGTACAAATATTTAATCGAAAATATTCAAGATTTGATCTTGAATAAACGACTTGTTATTATTCCGGATGGCATTCTGGGATACCTTCCTTTTGAGGTTTTGATAAATCCGGATGAGCTGTCATCAAATGAAGATGCAATCTCCAGCTATGGATCATTGCCCTACTTGTTTCGCAACAATGCTGTTTCTTATGCCTACTCAACAACAATGCGTTTTGCAAGCTTTAACGATGTAAAGAGAAAGAAAAGTACTTTATTGGCTGTAGTGCCGGAATACACTTTCAAAGATTTCTCCTCTTTAAAAAAAGGCGAAGCTTACCTTCCGCCACTTCCTTTCGCACTTATAGAATCGGAAGCTGTAGCTTCTGCCTGGGGAGGAAAAGTCTTGTCACATGAAAATGCAACCAAAGAGAATTTTTTGAAAAATGCCGGAAATTATACTTTACTTCATTTGGCTATGCATGCCGTTATTGATGATGAAAACCCTTTGTATTCCCGCCTCATATTTCAGCAGAACAAATTTGATACAATAGATTATGAATTAGATACATACGAACTTTATTCCCTGAAACTTGATGCCTCTTTGGTTGTCCTCAGCGCTTGCAATACCGGAAGTGGTCAGCTTCGTTATGGAGAAGGAATTATGAGTCTGACACGAGGGTTTTTCTATGCCGGGGTGCCATCCATCGTAATGACTAGCTGGGAGATTAACGATAATTCTGGCGCATTGTTGATGGAGTCTTTTTACAAATACCTTAAAGTCGGAGTACCCAAAGATATTGCTTTACAGAAAGCTAAAATGGATTATCTTGATCAATCAAACCAATTGAAATCTCACCCTTTTTTCTGGGCAGCTTATATGGTTATTGGCGATGTAACTCCAATTGCATCAAACAAGAGCTGGTATCAGCCACTAATTATTTTTGCATCATTTATTCTTTTATTTGCATTATTTTTCTTGCTGTGGAAAAGGAGACGGGCATGAAGTTGAAATGGATGCTTGTGTGCTTGTTTGCGATAATTTTTATCCTGATTGACGCTACCAGCGCACAATCACTCAGTTTTAATCAAAATTGCAGGTTGGCTTATGAAGAAGTACTCTCTTTGAACTTTGAGAAAAGTAAAAAGATGCTGGAAGATGAGCGCAAAGCCAATCCAGATAATTTGATGGCCGATGTCATCGATCATTATACTTTTTTTCTTAAAGCGTTTATTACAGAGGAACAAAAAGATCTGGAAATCCTGCAAAATCAGAAAAAGAAGTTGCTGATAAAGTTAGAAAGTTTTGCAGACGAATCTCCATATAAAAACTGGGCAATCGCAAATGCACATCTTCAAACAGCGTTTGCCAGATCAAAATTTGACCAGCAATATTTGGCTGCGATGGAAATAAGAAAAGCATATCTGCTGCTCGAATCAAACCAAAAAGAGTATCCTGATTTTCTGCCAAATCAACTTGGCCTTGGACTGCTTTATGCTTTGATAGGTAGTGTTCCTCCACAATATCAGTGGGTATTGAAACTCATATCAATGAAAGGGAGTGTGCGGGAAGGAAGCGAAATGCTATATCATATTTTACAAGTGAGTAAACAAAAGCAGGATTATGCTTACCTGCGTTCTGAAACCTTGTTTTATCTTACTTTTATCGAAATGAACCTTAAGGCTGAAGCTAAAGATGCAGAAAGATTGTTGACTGAATTTCGGTTTTCTGACAGAACAAATCTGCTTCTTTCCTATGCCAGGGCAAATCTTGAAATGAGGCTTGGAAGAAACGATGCTGCCATTCGAACCCTTTCAACCAGAATCAAATCAACAGATTATTTACCTTTCCATTATCTCGACTTTTTGCATGGAGAAGCTTTGCTCAGGAAACTTGACACTACAGCATTGCAATATTACAATTCGTTCATAAGCCATTTCAATGGCAGAAACTACCATATTGATGCCATGCGGAAAACGGGATGGATTTATTTGATTAGGGGAGAAGAAGCATTATATCACAAAACTTTGCAAAGCATTTCTCACTTAAGTCAGGGTTATTCTGAGTCAGACAGACAAGCCTATCGGGAGGTTGCTTCCGGTCAGTTACCCCATATAAATTTATTAAAAAGCAGACTTTTGTTTGATGGGGGTTACTATGCGCAGTCAAAAGCTTTAATGCTGAAATTGTCATTGAGCAAAGAAGCCTTGTCAGCAAATGAAAAACTTGAGTTTTATTATCGTTTTGGAAGGATTGAGCAAGCGCTAAAAAACAACGAAAATGCCCTTAAATTCTATCAGCAAGCCATTAGCTACGGAGCAAAATCCCCACTTTATTTTGCTTGCTCAGCCGCTTTGAGTTGCGGCCAGATATATGAGACCGAAATGAAAATTCAGGAAGCTGAAAAAATGTATAAGCTTTGCTTAAGTCTCAAGCCTGAAGAATACATGCAAGGGCTGCATTTTAAGGCAAAGGCCGGTTTAAACAGACTTTCAGAGATACAGAAAAATCAATATTGAAAGTGGAATCTGTGCATAAAAAAGGTGCCGCAAAATGCGACACCCAAATGCAAGCAGAATATTTTTGCTTTACTATTGAAAACTTCAATTAGAACCTGAATCTGGTTGTCAAAACGAAATGGTTTGAAGTCAATTCCTGTTGTGCAGCATTTGTTGTATAGTTTTCAGAACTATAAAGGTAATAATCCTGATTCATTTTGCCGTTCACCCATGCAAGATCAAGTCCAAAATTCTTTTCTGAATAACCAATCCCTAGTGAGATATTACTCAACATACCGTCATTAATATCATTTGCATACGGACTTCCATAAAGTGCATATCCACCTCTGAAATTAAAATTACTGTATCGCCATTCTGTTCCTAAACGAAGGTTGTAGGTTGAGGCATAACTATTTCGGATATTCTCATTCTCGGTAGTGAAATTGTAGTCAGGTGCACGCAGACGCATTTTGCTATAATCAACAAACTCATAATCTGCACTGATAAGACCAGATTTACCAATGATTAATGCTGCACTACCTGAGGCACGCATGGGCGTTGATAATTCATAGATATAATCACCTGTGGGAGATTTTTTAGTATTGAAGTCAGGGCCAAGTCTGGCATCAGTACTTGTATACCAGAAATCTTTCAATTCCGAGTAGTAGGTAGGTGTATGAAGCGAAGCTCCGAGTCTTAGCCACTCAACCGGCCAAACGATTATTCCAAGTTTTAGGTTGATACCCCAACCTTTGGACTCAATGGTTTCACGAAAATTCCATTCGTCAAAACCATCAAATTCGTTGAACATATCTTTTTCAGTGAAAGTCGATTCTTTAAAATAACGCAGATATGGAAGTCCAAGCGTGGCACCAATAAAAACAACATCATTCAGGTTTGCTCCTCCCGAAAATAACCACTCATTGGTCGAACCCCAGGTATTTACAGTTTCAAACTGTCTGATGCCACCCATAGGAACTGGGCTCGTATAAACAAGCTCTCCGTTTGCATTGCGCACTGTATCAAGCAGATAAACATACCATGCCGGATAAAGATCAAAAGGAAATTGGTTTTCGATATTCGAAGGGCTTACATCCCAAACTCTGTCAAGGTAAACATCAATTTTTGAATGATCATCGTTGTCCCCTTGAATAAAGGAGCGCTGGCTGAAATTATTGGTGCGGTTCATACCAAACCCAAACTGATAAAATTTCCAGGGGGTCTGCGTGCTTCCTTCAGGAACTTTATTTACCAACACGAAACCCAGATTGCTCAAGCCAAAGCCAGATCTGGAATCATCGCCAAACATGCCATTGTATGTTGATTCGACACTTCTGTTAATTAAGCCGGAGCTCAGACTGAACTCAGAGCTTCTGTAAAGTGCAATGCCGGCAGGATTCATGCTTAAAGAAGAAAAATCTGCTCCAAGTGCACCAAATGCACCTCCCATAGCCATGCTTCTTGCGGTTCCCTGATAATAATTTTGTGAGAAACGCAATGCATCTGTTTCATTTTGCGCCTTCAAAGTGAGTGCTATCGCAGTCAGCATGAAGATAGTAGCTAACTTTTTCATTGTATTTTCTGTTTATTGCTGTTGATAAAAAAACCACATTATCCTCTTGTATGAAGTGGAAAATCAATTAGAGAATTATGTGGTACGGTGTTTTTATTTACAAAAATGTTATCTGCGGCCACCTGATGAACTACTTCCTGAACTGCTGCCTCTGCTGCTTCCAGAACTACCCGAAGAAGAGCCTGAAGAGCTGGGAGGAGGACTGCTTACCGAAGAGCTGCGGCTAGGCTGTGACACGGAACCCGAGCTGTTGTTGCTGCTTCTGCTGGGTTGCGAGACATTGCCGGGATTGCTGCGAACAGGTTGCTGACTTGGTCTGGCGGTTCCCGTTGAACGATTAGGCTGAGACTGAGGCTGAACTGTTGTGCTTCGTGAAGGGGCTGACTGGACTGGATTTACAGTTCTGTTTGTGCCAGAGCTTCTGTTTGGTTCAGCTTGTGGTCTCACATACTCATTGCTTGATTTTGGCTGACGTACACTAGGTGAAGTGTAGGTTTTTGGCCTTTCATACTGCTGAGTCCTGTTTTGAGATTGACCTTGCTGGGTTGCTGGACGGTCATAGCGTTGGCGATAATCGTTTACCCTTTCCTGAGCACTTGGTCTCGTTTCACGTGTGTTTACAGCAGGTCTTTCATTTCTGGTTTCTGTGACTGGTCTTTCTGTTCTTACTGTATTGGCTGCACCTCTGTCAGTACGTTCTGATGAAACCTGTCCTTCGCGAGTTCTGTTTGAACTTGTAGTGCCTCTGATACTTTCATCAGTAGTTTTGTTCATGTTGGCAGCATCTGATGATCTCACCCCTCTGTCAGAGCTGTATGAAGTATTTTGATTTTGCTCAGTTTTGTTGCCGCGTGCTGATCCCGAAGGAACAGTTGTTCCGCCACTGTTGCTGCCTCTATGTCCGTAGTAGGTGTTTGGACGTCTGTTGGAAGGATAATCCCATCCGTAGCCACCACCTCCATAACCTCCGCCATAGTAGTAGCCATCATAGAAACCATGATTGTATCCCATACCATAGCTGCCCCAATATCCGTATGATCGGCGCCACCCATATCCATAAGACCAAGGGCTATAGTAGAAAGAATCATAACCCCAATAAGGAGAGTAGCCATAATAGGAAGGCCATCCAAAGCTATAACCCATTGACCATCCATAATTGTATGGATATCCAAAACCCATAGATAAGTAGGATCCTGAACAGTCAAAACAACCTGTGTTGTAGTTGTCGTAATAACCAAACGATGATGAACCACCATCACTGAATCTTCTCATGCGTTGAGCATATTCAGAATTGTAATAGGTTTCGGTGGTAGAATACGTCGTTCCATCTGGTTCAACAACTGTTTCAGTAGTTGAATATACTGGATCAGTAGTGTTTGTCTGAACTTCTGAGGCAACGCCTTCCTGATAGTAGGTTTGATATTCATAGTTTGAGTTGCTGCTTACCGTTTTAGCCTGAGGGCTTGTTTGTGGTGCAGTTGCAATTACCTGTGGAGTTGAAGAACTGCCTTTGCGGGAATAGTAAATATCGTCGTAAACATTGCTGCTGGTTGTACAAGCAGCGAAAGAAAACAACATCGCGATGATAATAAGTTTCATAATTTTCATTTTAGTACCCTCCATATTTATGCTTGAAGTCCGCATGGATTTATTATTTTTGCGCTTTCAAATGCACTATAAAATTTACAAATATTATACCAAACTTCAATGGCGAAAGAATTAAGTTCACGCGAAGATAATTATTCTCAGTGGTACACCGACATAGTTACAAAAGCAAATTTAGCAGAAAATTCTGCAGTAAGAGGCTGTATGGTGATAAAACCTTATGGTTATGCAATCTGGGAACGCATGCAAGGTGCTCTTGATAAGATGTTTAAGGACACAGGACATGAAAATGCTTATTTTCCCCTTTTTATTCCAAAATCTTTTTTCAGTAAAGAAGCCAGCCATGTTGAAGGTTTTGCAAAAGAATGTGCTGTTGTAACGCACTATCGTCTGAAAAATGACGAAAATGGTAAAGGAATCGTCGTTGATGAAACCGCAAAACTTGAAGAAGAGCTGATAGTGCGGCCTACTTCTGAAACTATCATTTGGGATACTTATCGCAACTGGATTAAATCTTATCGTGATCTGCCGCTGCTGATCAACCAATGGGCAAATGTGGTTCGCTGGGAAATGCGCACACGATTGTTTTTACGTACTGCAGAATTTCTTTGGCAGGAAGGGCATACGGCACATGCAACGCAGCAAGAGGCAATCGCTGAGGCTGAACAAATGTTGCATGTTTATGCAGAATTCGCTGAAGAATGGATGGCTCTGCCAGTGCTTAAAGGTGTGAAATCTGTTAACGAACGTTTTGCAGGTGCTATAGAAACTTATTGCATTGAAGCATTGATGCAGGATGGAAAAGCCTTGCAGGCTGGCACATCACACTTCCTGGGACAGAATTTTGCCAAAGCATTTGAGGTGCAGTTTTTGAGCAAAGAAAACAAGCTTGAATATGTTTGGGCCACATCATGGGGTGTTTCAACACGATTGATGGGTGCATTGGTAATGACACATTCTGATGATAATGGATTGGTTGTGCCTCCTAAACTTGCACCTATTCAGGTAGTTATTGTTCCTATTTATCGAAATGATGAACAGTACAAAGCTGTTTGCGACAAAGGCCGTGAAATCAAGAAACAGCTTGAAGCTGTTGGTATCCGTGTGAAACTTGATGACAGAGACACGCAAAAACCAGGTTTCAAATTCAATGAATGGGAGTTCAAAGGAGTGCCTGTGAGGTTGGCAATCGGCCCACGTGACCTTGAAAATGGCACAGTAGAAATGGCAAGACGCGATACACTCGAAAAAGAGGTGTTGCAAATGCAGGATATTGAACATAAATTGTTGAATCTATTAGAAAAGATTCAGAAAAATCTTTACCAGAAAGCATTGGATTTTCGCACAGCCAAAACATTCAAAGTGGATACATGGGCTGAATTTCTTGAGCAGATCGAAAAAGGAGGTTTTATTTATGCCCATTGGGATGGCACTGCTGAAACAGAGCAAAAGATTAAAGATGAAACCAAAGCTACGATTAGACTGATACCCATTGAAGGTGAAAAGGAAGAAGGTAAATGTATTTTTACAGGAAATGCATCAGCACAAAGGGTTGTTTTTGCGAGAGCTTATTAAAAAAGATTAAATAAGCGACCGGTTTTCAGATTTTGAAGACCGGTTTTTTTATGGCCATGGCAATAGACGTCCTGGCCCGGTACCATAAGTTTCCAGGGAGGGATTGCCTGTGTAGTAAACATTTCCAGTATTGTTAATGGTTACGCCCAATGTATTTATTGCATTAACATAGCAATCGTTTGATGATCTGTTTTCGAGATAAGTGAAATTTGTAACAAGATTAATTGCATTGATCGGGCCGAATCCTGCCTGATAAATATAACTTATTTCTGAGGTGCCTTCTACTGTCAGATCAGCAGTTCCATAACGAAAGTTCAGATAGCTTTTCTGGCAATGAAGATTGATGTTAATGCTGTTTGAGCCTTCATAAATATTGATCATGAAAACATTTGACTCTATAGGTTCAATGCAATCAACTCGCCCGTTGGAGCGATATTCCAGATTTTCCAGTTGAAAATAGAAAACCTTTGCCGAAATGGGTGTTTTATAACTTCTGAATTCATTACAAGTGTTTTTGTTTTCTATAACGAGTCTGGTGTATTCTTTATTGACCGCAGGAATAAAGTCAATTGTATCTCCGGTTATTGGGTCTCTAATTACCTCAGGCAAAAAATACTGATAAGAAACATCATTGCCACTTGATATTTTATCCAATAGTTTTTTTCCACCTGTGATTTCAATTTTAATACTATCAATTGTAGATACCCGCTTGAAAGTCACATCAATATTATCTTTGAGTAATACAGCACTAAAATTTTCAAGGCTTCTTGTTATTGTGACAATTTCTCCGGTTGACTTAAAGCAGTCAAGAGGATCTTTTGAGCATGAAAAACCAATCATAAACAGGCCAACACCACCTATCATCGTGGCTATATACCGAATAATATAATTATAGTTCCGAATCATCATCTATAGGTTTGAACCCTTTTTTCTGTCTTTTTTTCTGTAATACTTGTAATCCCATCTGTACCCCATTCCGTAGCCGATGAAATCAGCTCTTCCTCCGTGGGCAGTGAGCGCAATTGTACCAAAAACCTTATCTGTGAAATAGTATTTCATTCCAGCTTTCTGATAAGAAATACCATCCGATTTTTCAGCTCCTCCCAGATGAAAACCCAGTTGAAAAACGAATGAGGTACGTGAGAGCACCATTTCATATATCAGGCTTACGCCGGGTTTTACCAGATCAAAATTGTTACTGTAAAGTGTATCACCTTCAATCTGACCTTTTTTATCAAGCACACCCTTGTCAGAACCATCATAAGTAAATTCGAAACCTAAGCCTGCATTGCCTTTCAGCGATAAAGGAAACAAAAGATTAAAGGCTGTGTTTGATACATAATAACGTTTTCCCAGCTGTTGACTCATATCGCGTGTGCCAAAAGATTGGGCCATTTCAACTGAAAACCATTTTTTGTTATCGTACTCAAACGGTCTTAGAATAGGCGCAAACCTTAAATCAAGATATGCGTTTGGACGATTAATATGCCAGTTGAGACCAGCAACGGCAGTGACAATATTTAAACCGTAGTTTGGGGTTTTGGTGGAGCCATTGGAAAAATGTGTAAGACCTGCTGCCGCAACAAATGTAAACCTGCTTCCAAGGGTTTTCCGGTAATCAAAGTATAAACTTGCCGCTGCATTGAGGTTTGATCCGATAGCAAAATTCTTGTAATTATCGATGGGATGATATTTATTTGTTAAATACCCAAGTCCCATGCCAAGTCTGAAATTTAGCCGATTATTTACATCCTCGTTAAGTGGAAAGTTTATGAAAGGGTATATGGCATAAACTTCACCTATTTCTTCAAAACCTCCCATATCAGAATAAAAGGCAGAAATACCCACAACAGGGTAATTGTACAATGCCTCCCAGCGTTGTCTTCCAAAAGTGGACCGCTGTACTGCAATTTCGTAGGATGGAAAATGTGCATTGAACCGTTCGAGCTCAAGATGGTGGTGAAGGTAAAAACCATAATGACTTCTGATTTCAATCTGGTAGTTTTCATTAGGCATAGGAGGTCTGGGCTGTGCCATTAGACCGGAACCAAAAAACATAAACAACAAGAAAAACGGCAAGAATGCTTTCATATATAAAATGCCCGATGACAAGCCTGAATTAGGTTTGCAAAAATACAACAATTACCTTTAAAGAGCCAGAGTTAACTAACGGTTAGTCGTCTGCATTGTTGTGCTGACAACCATTTGAAGTGTTTTTAATGCGTAAAAACCTTGTGGAAGTTTGACTGACAGTTTGATAAGACAAGGTGTTTTTGTTCATCTCAGTTTTTTACCTTTCCTTTTGCAAAGAATGAAAGCATTACTTTTGCATCAAAATCGATAAAATGAAAGAAAAACTCGAAGCGTTCGCCAGGCTTCTGAAGATAATGGATGAATTGCGTGAAGGTTGTCCATGGGATCGTGAACAGACGCTCGAAAGCCTTCGACACCTCACAATCGAAGAAACATATGAATTGAGCGATGCTATTCTGGAAAATAATCTTCAGGATATCAAGAAGGAATTGGGCGATCTGATGCTTCATCTTGTTTTTTACGCGAAGATTGGCTCTGAAAAGGGCGCTTTTGATATTAAAGATGTTTTGGACAGCATTTCAGAAAAGCTTATTATCCGGCATCCACATATCTATGGAGAAGTCAAAGTGAATGGAGCCGGAGATGTGAAAAATAATTGGGAAAAAATCAAACTTAAAGAAGGAAACAGATCAGTTTTGTCTGGTGTACCTAATTCGTTGCCGGCACTGCTTAAGGCATACAGAATGCAGGAGAAGGCCGGGGGTGTTGGTTTTGAATGGGAGCGGCGCGAAGACGTATGGAAGAAAGTTGAAGAAGAATTGAAAGAGCTTAGTGATGAGGTGGAAAACAATGCCGCAACAACAAGAATAGAAGACGAATTTGGTGATTTGTTATTTGCTTTGGTAAATTATGCCCGCTACATCGGAGTAAATCCTGAAGATGCCCTTGAACGCACTAACAGAAAATTTCTTTCCCGTTTTTCCTTTATTGAAGGTGAGGCTGCAAAAGAAAACAAAAAGCTTCACGACATGAGCCTCGAAGAGATGGATGCTCTGTGGAATCTGGCCAAAACACGTGAATAGTGTAATGCGCTGGCTTATCATCCTTTCCCTGATATTTGGGATTCAGCAAAAAGTGGCAGCACAGGATTCAATTAGTGATCACATACAAAATGATTACCGGTTGAATCTTGCGTACATGAAGTCTTATGGTCCGGCTGCACTTCATGTCGTGAAATCTCCTGCAAGGTTTGATACCAAAGACTGGATTTTTACCGGATCTGTAGTGGCGGGATTGACTGTTTTATATTTCAATGATTTGGAGGTTTACGAAAAAATCCAAAGTATTTCTTCTGCACAGGGTCAGAGCTTTGCCTGGACTGAAATCTTTGGAAATGGGCTGGTAACACTTCCTTCACTTGCTGCCATCTTCATCTATGGCAGTGTCAAAAATCATGATCATTCCCGGAATGTTGCCCTTACTGGCTTGCAGGCTTTTGTTTTTGGGGCAGAAGGAGCATTTCTTTTAAAGCACCTTACACACAGAGTCAGGCCTGATATGGAGATGAATCCGAATCAATGGTTTGGTCCCTTTCATCGTTTTGATGCGGATGCTTTTCCTTCAGGACATGCCATGAGGGCTTTTGTAATGGCCACAACACTTGCAGGGATGTATGATGATAAACCCTGGCTTGGTGCCGGCTTTTATGCACTTGCCGGTCTCACTGCTTATGGGCGTTTGGTTAGTGGTGAGCATTGGCCTTCGGATGTTCTCGCCGGAGCCGCATTAGGTTATTTTATTGGGAGAGGGCTGGTGCATTTCAACAAATTTAATGCTGGACGCAAAGCTGAAATCATCCCGTTTTCTGGCTCCGGTGGTTTTGGACTTGTTTTGAGGTTTTAGTCAGCTCATTGAATGGTGTTTCTATTTATACCGAACCTTTTCTTGAAGTAACCAAATCAACCTGACAGAATAATCCTGTCAGGTTAAGATGAAATATTTTGAAACGAAACAGCCGAATGTCTACTGAATAAAAATCGGTCCGTCAGGGCCAAGTGGCAGTCCTGTTAACATCCATAATACAAGCAGCAAAGTCCAAAGAATTGTAAGTATCACCGAATAGGGAATCATTGTCGAAATAATTGTTCCGATCCCGTTTTTTTCATCATATTTTTGTGCAAAAGTCACGATAAGAGCAAAATAGCTCATCATGGGCGTGATAAGATTTGTAACCGAATCGCCAATACGGAAAGCAGCTTGCGTTAATCCGGGATGGTAAGGTGGATCAATTAGCATGAGCATTGGTATAAAAACAGGTGCCATGATAGCCCACTTTGCTGAAGCCGATCCCATAAACATATTGATAAATGCTGAAAGAAAAACAAAGCCTACAATTAGCGGAATTCCTGTCATGCCTATGTCCTGAAGGCCTGTTGCTCCTTTTATGGCAAGGATTAAACCCAGATTACTGTAGTTAAAGAAATAAACAAATTGAGCTGCAAAGAAAACCAAAACAATGTATCCGGCCATGCTGCTCATTGATTTAGTGATATGCTTCACAACATCTTTATCATCCTTAATACTTTTTGTTGTAATACCATAAACCAATCCCGGAATAAAGAAAAATATGAGAATCCCAATTATAATGCCATCGAAAAACGGTGAATGCAAAATACTTCCGGTTTCTGGATGGCGAAAGATGCCGTTCTCAGGAATGATTGAAAATGCCAATGCTGCCAGGGTTATCAATAAACTTATCCCAGCCCTGTTAAGGCCTTTCTTTTCGATTGCAGTAAGTTTTTCAATGGGTACGCGTGGGGCAGAACCTTCATATTTTCCAAGACGCGGTTCAACAATTTTTTCAGTCACCCATGTTCCTGCAATGATTACCAAAATGGCAGAAACAAACATAAAATAGTAATTAACTGCTGGATTTACAACTATTTCAGGCATAATTATTTTTGCTGCTGACTCAGATATTCCGGCCAGTACAGGATCAATCGAGCCAATGAAAAAATTTGAGCCAAAGCCGCCGCTAACACCTACAAAAGCTGCTGCAAGTCCTGCCATTGGATGTCTGCCCAATGCATGAAAAATAAGTGCTCCCAATGGTATCAAAACTACATAGCCGGCTTCACTGGCAAGATGTGAAATAATTCCTGCTGCTACAATTGAGGCTGTAATCAGTTTTGGTGGTGACTTTAGCACAAGCGCCCGAATCATTAATGTAAACAGCCCGGATCCCTCGGCAACACCAATGCCGATCATTACGACCAGCACATAGCCAAGTGGCGGAAATAAAAGGAAATTGTGCAGTATATTGGAATAAATCCAGCGAATTCCATCGGCACTTAGCAGGTTCTTCGTGTGTATTTCAACGCCTGAAACAGGATGTATGGCGTGCATGTTGCTGAAATGACCTATCCATGAGAGGGCAATAACAATCAGCGCCAGCATAGCAAAAATTGTTGCAGGATGCGGTAATCTATTGCCGATAATTTCAATGGCATCAAGTGATCTTGTAAAAAGACTCCTTTTAATTGTGCTTTTATCTTTCATATTTTCTTCTTATTTCTTGAATTTTTGGCGATACAGTTTTTTTGTTAGTCAGTTTTTAGCTGACTGGTATTTATGATTTCAGGGATAGCTGTTGACTGGGAAAGAGATTTTTATTTCTATGTTACTAAAGCCGATGACGTTAGCACAATACTAATATTGGCTACGAAAACTGTAGCCTTGGATCAAATCTCTTGAAGCTTCTCAATTATTGCTTTTCATTATTGCTCTAATCCTAAACTTCTGGGCGGCGCGAATCCCGTATCAGCCATCCTGCATGCAACAGTGATTGACCTGGGATATTTTGTGGTATTAATGAAGTTGTCTGTCGAAAAAAAAGAGTTGAAAACAGATTTGCAGCGTTTCGTTTTTTGTGAGAAAAAAAATGGAATCGTCGCAATAAAAAAGCGCATCTTTCCTGCGAAATGATGACTTAAATCAAGATTCGAAAAGCGATTTTTAAAAAAAAGCATGAAAAAGTAGTTGATTAGGAAACCCAGGTCAGAGGTGACTAAAGTGGTCGACGAAACTCCCAGATGTTTTCGAAAAAACGCGGGCGATAGGTGCAGAAAAGATGGTTGTTCGTAAATCATCAAGCAGATACCGTCATTGCGCGACAAAGATAGAAAATGTTTGCATGGTGTACTTGAAATCTTAGGGGCTCATTGTTATTATTGTTTTCAGGCCGCTGATTTTTATTGTTATACAGTTGACCTGCCAAGATTATTTAAGAAAAATTAAGCTTTTTTTCTTTTTGATACTAATCACCTTAAGTTTAACATTTTAGATGGCTGAAATGTGATGAATCTGATGGATTTGCTGTTAGACGACAGCCTAAGGTTAAAAACATTTAAACGTATTTTCGCACCCTTATACTTGATTAGTATTTTGATAAAAATTTTTCACTTAACTTAAAGTGCTCATTACAATGCGATTACTCATTTAACTAATTTACATCGATGACAAAAACAACGAAGAAAAAATCTGATTTTATTAAAAAGATGCTGGACAAAGTAGAGGTTGTCGGGAATAAGCTTCCCCAACCTGTTACCCTTTTTGCCATCTTAATGGGAATCACACTGCTGCTTTCATGGATTTTTGGAGGTATCACTGTTGACCACCCGGGAAAAGCTGCCGGACTGCTCGACCGCAGCGGAAACCCTGTGGATTCAATTGAAGTAATCAATTTGCTTTCTCGCGATGGGTTTCAAATGATCATGACAAAGATGGTAAGCACTTTTGCAATGTTTCCTCCTTTAGGTCTTGTTTTGGTAGTCATGCTTGGCATCGGAGTTGCAGAATATACGGGGATGATTTCGGTTGCGTTGCGCTTATTCGTTTCAAAAGTGCCAAAATCCCTGATTACTTTTTCAATCGTAGTTGCCGGAATGATTAGTTCAATTGCGGCTGATGCAGGTTATGTGGTATTGATTCCGTTGGGCGCAGCAATATTTGTCGGAATGGGCCGCCATCCGCTGGCTGGTATTGGTGCTGCTTTTGCAGGTGTTTCAGGTGGTTTTGGGGCCAATATTTTTCCCACAGGACTTGACCCAATGATTGCCGCCTTCACCGAGCCGGCAGCACAAATCATTGATCAAAATTATACGGTGAACCCTTTGTCCAACTACTATCTCATGGCAGCCTCTGTGCCGCTCGTTGGTATTGCCGGCACATGGATTACGGAAAAAATTCTGATTCCCAGACTTGGCCCCTACAAGCCCGGTGCTGACGTCGTTATTGAAGAACAAACGCCGATTACTGGCAGAGAGCGCAAAGCACTTGTTTGGTCAGCCATTGCAACAATTGCTGTTACGATTTTGGTGTTGCTAACAATAATTCCAGCCGATGGATTGCTTCGTGGAGATATTGACCCTCAATCAGGTATTAGAAGTATGCGCCCGTTTTATGACTCACTTGTGCCAATTATGTTCATAGGATTTTTTGTGGCCGGTCTGGTGTATGGTATTGTTGCCAAAACCATCAAAACAGATAAAGATGTTACGGATATGACCGCAAAAAGTATGTCCACTATGGGAATGTATATCGTGATTGCTTTTGTCGCTTCGCAGTTTGTGGCTTATTTCAATTGGTCGCATCTTGGTAGTGTGCTTGCCGTAAAAGGCTCCGAAGGTTTAAAAGCGATTGGCTTCACAGGCGGGCCACTGCTTGTTGCATTTATTGTTGTTTCTTCGATTGTTAATCTAATTATGGGAAGTGCCTCCGCCAAATGGGCGCTGCTGGCACCTATATTTGTTCCGATGCTTATGCTGATGGGATATTCACCAGAGACAACGCAGGCCGCTTATCGTATTGGCGACTCCTATTCCAATGTGCTGACACCGCTGTTGCCTTATTTTCCACTTGTGATCGTCTTTGCTCAAAAATACGTGAAAGATGTAGGCATAGGTACACTTATCTCGATGATGCTTCCTTTTGCAATCGCCTTTGCATTGGTCAGAATACCCATGCTGCTCCTTTGGGTTTGGGCAGGCTGGCCGTTAGGCATTGAAGGCCCGATTTATTATGTTCCATAAATCACGTTAATATTCCAAACATAGATTTTGAGATATAATATATAGGTGTCGTCGAAAAACTGAATCTGTTGTATACAGTTTGGGCATAAATTTTATTTAACTTTGAGCAAAAAAGAGCTATGACAACAAATTCAGATCTTATAAAGATTTTTACCGGACGTGATGTATTGGTGCATCTGCTTAAAAATGAACTCGAATCGATTGGTGTTGGCGCTATGATTCGGGATGATTTCCATTCGAGCGCTTTGGCGGGATTTGGTGGTGGTATTCCATCAGCTATCGATTTGTATATCCTTTCAGATGATCTTGAGAAAGCAGGTCAGATTATTGAAGACTTCAAGCAGGAGAACATTTGAAATTGTAAGGAAAACTCATTGAAATAGCTTGTTTTTGGCCTATTTTTCTTCATTTCATATTTTAAAGTTTCCCGGATTTTCCGTATTATTTTTATGGATTGTTAATGGATATTTTATTTTGAACAATAAAACCAACTGACAATAGTTCTAACTTTGTTTTTTGATATAAAATTATTCCAAAGAAATGAAAGTAATCTATACTGAAAGGAATAACTCTCATAAATACAGTCATTTATATAGGGTTTTAATTTTTTCCATTATCCTTTTTGCAAGCATAAAAGAACCCTTATTTGGTCAACAGGAGCCTGTTTATCTTTCCCTTACCGAAATAATCAAGGCTGCTCAGGAAAATTCGCCGGATGCCATGATTGCACGCCATCGTTTCAGACGCAGCTACTGGGAGTTTCGCAGTTTCAAAGCCGGATATCTGCCAAATCTCAAGTTGGATGCTGTGTTGCCAAACTTCAATCGAACCATCGATGCAATCACCCAATCTGATGGCAGCGAAACTTATCGTGAGCGCACCCTTGCACGCTACTCAGCCAATATGTCTCTCACCCAAAAAGTTGGGCTTACTGGTGGAGAAGTGTTTCTGCAAACCGGTCTTCAACGTCTCGATAACTTCTATACTGATACCTCAACGCGCCAATATCTTTCAACACCTGTGAATATTGGGTTCCGGCAACCTATTTTTGGTTACAATGCCTATAAATGGGATAAACAGATTGAGCCCATGCGCTACGAAGAAGCAAAGCGGGAATTTTTAGAATCCAATGAACAAGTAGCTTCAACGGCAATCAATCACTTTTTTAATTTGCTGATGGCGCAGGTTGATCGTTCAATTGCCTTGAAGAATCTTGCCAATTACGACACTTTATTCAACATTGCGCGGGGACGTTTTGTGCTCGGTAAAATTGCGGAAAACGAACTGCTTCAGCTTGAGCTCAATCTGTTACGTGCTCAGGCCAGCGTAGAAACGGCCGATCTCAACTATCAGAACATGCTTTTCACTTTTAAATCATATTTGAGGTTGCAGACAAATCAGCCGTTGATTCTTATTCCGCCGGCACAAACGCATCATTTTGGAGTTAATGTTGAAGAAGCTATCAGCGAAGCAAGAACCAACACTTCATCCGGACTGAATTTCGACCGACGTGTGCTTGAAGCTGAAAGTCAATTAAACATGGCAAGGGCTCAGGGGCGTTTCGATGCTCAGATTTCGGCCTCTTTCGGGCTTACCCAGACTGCAGATAAATTTGCCGAAGCCTACAACAAACCATTGGATGAAGAGCGCGTCACTGTAGGTATTTCAATTCCAATTCTCGACTGGGGTCAGTCCAAAGGCCGTATCAAGATGGCAGAGTCGAACCTGGAACTTATTCGTGCTTCGATAGAGCAGGAGCGAACCGATTTTGAGCAAAACATCTTTCTCAGAGTAATGCAGTTCAATATGCAAAAAAACCAACTTATGATTGCTGCCAAAGCTGATACAGTGGCCCAGAAGCGCTTTGATGTCACTCAAAAGCGTTATATGATTGGCAAAGTGAACGATATTCTTGAGCTGAACAATGCCCAGATTGACAACGATAATGCAAAAATGGGTTATTACAATGCACTTAAAACATATTGGAACAGCTACTATGACCTCAGACGTATGACTTTGTTTGATTTCAGGGATAAAATAAAAATCAGTGTGATACCGGAGAATGTCCTGAAGAATTAATAGGATTTAAATTTTTGAAAAATGCTGATCTACATGAAAATTCGAAATGAATACATTGCTTTAGCAGAATATTTAGGTTTTCACGAAAGAACTTTTTGATCACATAAATATAGATTTCTGAAAAAGAATCAAAAACACACAAAGATTTAAAATGTTTTTATTGAAGAATTGAATGCATTACTCAATGTTACTGCCAAAGAAGGCAGGCTTTCTGCAGGAAGTATTAATTGTTGTTTTATACATCATTTTACTAAACAACTATATCGGAAGAAAAGATCTGGTTATTATTGCAGATGGAAAAGGATATTATGACTATCTCCCTGCAATGTTTATTTATAAAGATCTGAACTTTAATTATATAGATACCCTTGTAACGGATTTATACAACCACAAAACTTACAATATTGGAATTAATCCCCAAATTGACGGAAAGAAAATCAATAAGTATTTTATTGGAACTTCTGTGGTGCAAATGCCGTTTTTTCTTGTTGCACATCAAATTGCTTTGAACAATTCTGAATATGTTCCTGACGGATACTCAATAATTTATCAGAGATTTATTTCATATAGTGCTCTATTTTATCTTTTTTTTGGACTGTTCTTCATCAGAAAGCTTTTACAACTTCGGAAAGTTCCACTGCTCTGGATTGTCGTCCTGCAGCTAGCGGTGCTATTTGCCAGTTCTTTAATGCATTATGCAAGTGCAGAAGCTTCTTTCAGTCATGTCTATTCATTTGCATTTGTCGCTGCTTTTGCTTTTTTAGTCACACTTTACAGCCAGTCAGGGAAAAGCAGGGATCTCTATCTGGCAGCTTTGGTTTTTGGAATAATTGTTTTAATCAGACCGGCGAATGGATTGGTTTTTGTTTTCATTCCTTTTCTGTACGAAAATCTTAAATCCTTGTCTGATGATGTTAAGCGATTATTTACAAAAGATTTATTTCAACTAACTATCGCTGTATCTATCGCATTGATTATAGTTGCAATTCAACCCATCATCTGGTACATTGAAACAGGGTTTTTCTTTTTAAAATCATACAGTAATGAAACATTTGATTTCACAGAATTTCACCTTCATGATTTTCTATTTAGTTATCGAAAGGGCTTTTTTGTTTATGCTCCCGTATTTCTTGTATTGATTGCTCTTGGCAGTTATGGCTTTCTGGTAAAGAAGAATTTCTGGAAAACCATAACTTTTCTGTTAGCCTTTATAATTGTAACTTATGTGTTATCAAGCTGGTGGGTTTGGTTTTATGGTGGCAGCTATGGCGCAAGGGTTATGATTGATTATTATAGCTTAATAATTGTTTTTGCTTCATCTGCTTTTACGCTTAAAAGTAATCGGTTTAAAATTATAATTTCACTTGCGATTCTTTCATTTTCCTATATCAGCATCATTCAAACATACCAGTACCAAAGTTTTATTCTTGATTGGGGAGAAATGAATAAAGAAAAATTCTGGAAGGTTTTTCTAAAAACAGAAGACAAATACAGAGGACTGGTTTGGTTGAAAACCTATGATTTGTCTGGCAAGGAAGTAAGATTCAGCAAGGATTATCCGAAAGCTATGCTTAAAAGTACTGTAAACAAAGGATATTCTACTATTGATACTATCTTTTTCCAGGCTGAAACCTCCAAAGATTTCAAAGAAGAAAAAGCTTTGGTTAAATTAGACATTGTAACGAGTTTTCAAGAAGGAACAGACGAAATTATCGTTGTAGTAGATAATCCGGATGGAAGTAACAGGTATTATTCTTCCCAGGTGCTTATCAGAGGCCCTGGAAAAGAAAACTTTAGTGGAACAACCACACTCTACTATGAATTTAAAAAAGAGAAATTGGATGATGGTTTATTGAAAATATTCTATATCAAGAATGAAGACGACTCGAAGATCCTTGATATTGAACTTAGAATTTTTGATTTCTAGCCTTTACATTACAGTTTTATAAACAATTTCATGATAGTAAAAGAACAACCTGGTCGATGAAATTAGCATTAAGAACGCTATTTCTTTGATATAGAATAATCCACAAAAAATATTTAAGTAATTTAATACTAAAATTGACTTGTTTATTTTTGTTTTCATTTTTTATTCCCTATTTTTGCCTGTGATATTAAGTTAAATTGTTTGTTCATAGCTCTTTATGAAATTGATTGCTGTTATGCTTTAAAATTTTTTACATGAAGAAAAACACGAATGGTAAAGAATCAAAACAAAAAAGTGATTTAGCTGAAGAATTGCAGCCTGCCTATTATGTAGCTGTTGGTGCATCTGCCGGCGGACTGGAGGCAATTGAAACCTTTTTTGTTAATATGCCTGCAAACACGGGCTTGGCATTTATTGTAATTCAACATTTATCGCCCGATTACAAAAGTCTTATGGTTGAATTGCTTTCTAAAAAAACCGTAATGCAAGTTCAGCGTGCCGAAGACAATATGGTAATTCTTCCAAATAATGTATATTTAATACCTCCAAAAAAGAATTTAAGAATTTTTCATGGAAAACTGTTTTTGAGCGATCAGGATCATTCAAGAGGAGTAAATCTTCCGATTGACGTATTTTTTAAATCTCTTGCTGAAGATCAGGCAGAGAAATCAATAGGCATCATTCTTTCAGGCACTGGCAGCGATGGAACACGCGGATTGCGTGTCATAAAGGAATATGGTGGAATGGTGATGGTTCAAAAAGAGGATACTGCAAAATTTGATGGCATGCCACGTGCTGCTATCTCAACAGGATTAGCTGATTATATACTTCCTCCTGAAGAAATGCCGGTTCAGCTGATTTCTTTTGCCAAGCATCCGTATGCTGCCAAGGCCATCAGATCTGAAACATTGTTAAGCGATGAAGAAGGACTGACCAGAATATTTTCAATTTTAAGAGAAAAATGCAAAGTTGATTTTACATTTTATAAACCAAGTACAATAAACCGCCGTATTGAAAGGCGTATGGCAATTATTCAAACGGAAGACATCAGAGAGTATGTGTCCTTTTTGAACCTGAATCCAGGTGAAGTAGTTGCGCTTTATCGGGAGTTATTGATTGGTGTCACAAGTTTTTTCCGGGATCAGGATGCCTTTGATATAATTTATCAAAAATGTCTGGGTGATATTTTAAGTTCCAACAGCAACAATGGCGTCAGGTTTTGGGTAGCAGCCTGCTCTACCGGTGAAGAGGCTTACAGTCTTGCAATTCTTGCAAGGGAGTATATGGAAATAAGGAGTTTGAATGTTGATATCAAGATATTTGCTACAGATATTGATCGCGATGCGATTCATTTTGCTGCCAATGGAATCTATCCTGAAAGTATTGCAGCTGATCTTTCTCCGAAATTATTGTCAAAGTATTTCTTTAAAAAGGATGATAATTATCATATTTCGAGAAGTATCAGAGAAATGGTTGTTTTTGCACAGCACAATCTTATTAAAGATCCGCCTTTTACGAATATCAGTTTTTTGAGCTGCAGAAATTTTCTGATTTACCTGCAACCGGTGCTACAGCGCAAAGTATTTGAATTTTTCAATTTTTCACTTAATCCAAGCGGAATTTTGATGCTTGGAACAAGTGAATCAGTGGGCGAAATGACCGATTATTTTGAGCCAATAGATTCAAAAAACAAGATTTACAGGTCGAAGGGGCGTTCGAAGCATATAACTGAAACAGCACACTCATTGTCAGTTACTGATACCAGAAGCCGGGACATGAGAAACTATTATACAGGGGTTAAAAGAAATTTGAAATCTGCAGAGGATGAAAAGGTGCTTGATCGGTTTATTCAGACTTTATCCGGTGAATTTATACCATTGTCATTGATTGTAAATGAACACTTTGAAATTCTGCATACCCTCGGAGATCCTCAAAACTATTTTAAACTGCCAGGAGGTAAACTTGTCAATGACATCACAAAAATGGCTGTCAAGGAACTCTCAGTTCCAATAACAACAGGAATTCAAAAAGTGTTCCGGCAGCATAAAGAAGTGAGATTTTCCAATATAAGAGTTCACCAGAATAATATTGAAATTTTGGTTGAGCTCAGAATAATTCCCCTCAAACAGAAAAAAGGTCAGGAAGAATTGGTAGCGATTGTCATTGGAGAAACGAAGAAATCTGATGTTTTAGATCAGCAACATTATCAGTCTTTCGACTTATCAAAAGAAGCAGAGGAGCATCTCAGAGAGCTGGAGCAGGATTTGCAATTTACAAGGGAAAACCTGCAGGCTACAATTGAGGAACTAGAGACTTCAAATGAAGAATTGCAAGCTACAAATGAAGAATTATTGGCAAGCAATGAGGAATTGCAATCAACAAACGAAGAATTGCAATCAACAAACGAGGAGCTTTTTACAGTAAATGCCGAATATCAAAGCAAAATAATTGAGCTCACAGAGCTTTATAATGATATCGAGAATATTTTGAATACCTCTCAGATTAGCTTGCTTTTATTGGACGAGAATCTTGAAGTAAGGCGTTTTTCACCTAACATAACAAAGATTTTTAGTTTGTTAAACAATGATATTGGCCGCCCAATAACGCATATCTCGCACTATTTGATGAAAGTTGATCCGTTGAGTTTAATAAAAGAAGTTCAGAAAAACTATGGAACAATTGATAGTGAAGTTGCTACAGCCGATGGCAGGATCTTTTTGATGCGCATCGAACCCTATGTTATTGGTCCGAAATCTTATTCTGGAATTGTGATTTCTTTCGTTGACGTATCTGAAAGCAGAAAATCAAAAAATCAACTGGAAGTTTCGGAAGACCGCTTTAAGAAGCTCTTTGAAACGATGGAGCTTGGTGTTGTTTACCAAGATGAAGAAGGCAATATTATTTCAGCTAATCCATCAGCTGAAGCTATCCTTGGCCTGACACTTGATCAGATGCAGGGTAAAAAATCGATTGATCCACTTTGGCAATCAATTCATGAAGATGGCACACCATTTCCAGGCGAACAACATCCATCTATGGTAGCGCTTAAAACTGGCAAGAAAGTTAAAGATGTGATAATGGGTGTTTATAATCCAACAAAGAATGATACTACCTGGATAAGTATTTCAGCTGTTCCAATGTATAAAGAGGGTGCCAACAGACCTTTTCAGGTTTATACCACTTTCAGTGATATCACCAAAGTAAGGCAGGTGCAAAATGACCTGTTAGCAAGTGAAGAACATTTCAGAATGTTGTTTAATGAAATAAACAATGGAATTGCTTTGCATGAAATGATCTTTAATGAAAACAATGAAGCTGTTGATTACAGATTTATCATGGTAAATCCATCTTTTGAATTAAAGACAGGCCTTAAAGCAAATGAAATAATTGGTAAAACAATTCTGGAAATTATGCCCGAAATTGAAGGCAGCTGGATAAAACGCTACGGAGATGTTGTGCTGACAGGAGAGCCGAGCAGCTTTACGCAATACAGTAAAGAGCTTGATAAATATTTTGAAGTGAGAGCTTTCAGACCGGCTAAGGGTCAGTTTGCAGTAATTTTCCATGATATTGATGAAATTAGGATATGATGTATTATCAAAAATGTGCAGAAAACCATGGATGATGGATTAAAGAAATTAAGAGAAAGCGCCGAGAAAATTTTAAATGAAAACCTTAAGCAATACGACGATATTCCTGTAAGTGATTTTAGTCGCATTATCCATGATCTTAAAGTTTATCAGATAGAGCTCGAGCTCCAGAACGAAGAGTTGCGATTGGCGCAAAAGCAACTCGAAGACTCACGAAACAGCTATGCTCAGCTTTATAATTATGCTCCGGCAGGTTATGTAACCTTAAGCAACAACAGTTTGATTCTGCAGGCGAATCAAACTTTTGCCAATATGGTGAATAAAGATATTTCTCAAATTCTAAATGTTAGCTTTTCTCAATTTTTAGATGTTGAGGATAAAAATGTTTTTTTAAGCAGGTTCAATGCTTTTTTTAAGAGTCCTACCGAAAAGAGCATGGAATTGAGTATGTTAAAAAAGAATGGAAAGTCATTCCATGTCAGAGTTACAGGAAAAATAATTTTTGATCAACAGCATAAAACTGATTCTTTGCCACTACAACCCAGGCTTTTTTTGATTATAAGCGATATAACCAAGGAAAAGATTATTGAAAACAGGTTGATTGATAGTGAAAATATGTACAAGAACATATCAAATGAACTGGAATATATTCTTGATAACCTGCCATGTCTTGTGTTCTATAAGGACAGTGAAAATAATTTTATCCGTGTGAATAAGTATGTTGCGGATGCTCATAAGATGAAAAAAGAAGATTTGGAAGGCGTTAATCTATCGCAAATATATAATAAAGAAGATGCTGACAAATATTATCAGGATGACCTTTACGTTTTAAATTCAGGCCTTCCAAGGCTTAATATTGAAGAACAGTGGGAAACCGAAAATGAAATATTCTGGGTAAACACAAGTAAAATACCTTTTGTTGATGAATATGGAAAAGTAATTGGAGTTATAGGGATTGCCATAGATATAACTGAGCGTAAAAGGAATGAGTTGGAATTGGGCAGGAAAAATGATGAATTGAAAAAACTGAATGCTGAAAAAGATAAGTTCTTTTCAATAATTTCTCATGACTTAAAAAGCCCGTTCAATTCAATTATCGGATTGAGCGAAATGCTTGTTGATCAAGTTAAAGAAAGCGATTATGAAGGAATTGAAAAATACGCCTCCATCATTTTAAACTCTTCCCATCGCGCCATGAACTTGTTGATGAACCTGATGGAATGGTCTCAGTCCCAGACAGGAAGAATGGTTTTTACTCCTGAAAAATTTGAGCTTAACACATTAATTTTCGACGTATCTCATTTGCTAAATGAAATTGCAAATCAGAAATCAATTGATTTTGAATTCGATTTGTCACAAAAATTCTTCGCCTTGGGTGATAAAGCAATGATTAGCACAATTCTAAGAAACTTGCTGTCAAATGCAATAAAGTTTACAAGAGACGGTGGAAAAATACTTGTTTCGGTAAGGGAAAATAATGATGAATTGGTGATTTCTGTTAGAGATAATGGTATTGGAATCCCACAGGATATTATCAGTAAATTATTCAGAATTGATGATAATTATACAAGCCCCGGCACACATCAGGAGAAGGGAACGGGATTGGGACTGATCTTGTGTAAAGAGTTTGTTGATAAGCATCGCGGTAAGATTTGGGTTGAAAGTGTTGAAGGAGAAGGTTCAGAGTTCTTCTTCACTTTGCAATCCGGAAAGTAGCTGGAATTGAATTATTTATAATACCAGATTACAAAAACTGAATCATAGGTTTATTTTAATGACGGATTCATTATAAAATTCTTTTGGTTACGAAAAAATACGATCCGGGAAAGAGACAATGACACCCATTTAATCGTGCCTCAACGACTCAACAGGATCTTGCTCAGCAGCTTTGCGTGCAGGGAGGTATCCAAACACAATGCCCACAGTTGCCGCTACACCAAATGAAATAAGTATTGAAGAACCGGAAACTATCGTAAGTATTTCTGTAGATTCAGTAATTATTTTGGCCATAATCACACCCAAAAGAATTCCAAAAAGGCCACCACTTATGCTGATAAGTGTGGCTTCGGCAAGAAACTGAAAAATGATGTCGCGACGTGTTGCTCCAATAGAACGGCGCACACCAATTTCACGTATGCGCTCCATCACCGAGGCCAGCATAATATTCATAATGCCGATGCCGCCAACAAGCAGCGAGATGCCTGCAATGGCGCCAAGAACGATATTAAATATGTCTTTGGTTCTTTGCTCTTGCTTTAGAAGTAGTTCAGGAACAGTTATTTCAAAATCTTCAACTCCAAGGTGACGCCTTTTAAGCATTTGATTTAAAACTTTTGTAGTGGCTCCCAGATTTTCACTTTCATCAACCTGTACCACAATTCTGTCGAGTTGATGGTAATTGGAAACTTCTTCAGTTCCTCCATCAGTTCCAAATGAAATGACACTATTTCCCGAGAAAATTGTGGTGCCGCTTCCGCCTGCAAGTGCTCCGGAATTTACGAGCGCACGGTCTTTGAAACGCAATAGTACTGTGTTGATTGGTGCATAAATATCGTTGCTGTAGTCGGTGATACCAAGGTTTTCTGTCTGCTGATTGCCTGTTGCTCGATTTTCAAGTACGCCAATAACCCTGAGCCAGATGTTTCCACATTTGATTTGTTTACCTATTGGGTCTTCGAGAGCGAAAAAACGAGTCTTTATTCCAGGCCCGATGATGCACACAGGGCTGCCGTTTTCGAGTTGTTCGTAATTAAACATTGACCCGTTTTCCACTTGCATGCTGAAAACCTGAAAAAAGTCAGGCGTCACACCATTAAGTTTGGCTTGTTGCCTGATACCATCTTTGATAATGGTGGTTTCATAAGTGACTTCAGGGCTGATTCTTTTTACAGTTGGTATGATGCTCTTTATGCTTTCGGCATCGAGTAATGTGAGGCCTGGCGAAAACTGCTTGCGCTCGCTTTTTCCGTCACCTTCGCTATCTTCCTCACTGCTTTTTGATTTTTCGAAGCGGGAACTCACAATGATATTGTTCACGCCAACCATTTTTATCTGTTCAAGGATTTCCTGTCTTGCTCCATTGCCGATAGCCATCATCGCAATAACAGCGGCAACACCGAAAATAATGCCTAAAGCCGTAAGTATTGATCGTGCTCTATTGGCGAAAACGGCTTCCAGCGCAACCTGAAGTATTTCCCAGTAACGTTCCATGGCTTTTAGTTTCTTCGCTGACCACCACCACTTTGCCGTTGTCCGGATCGCTGACCCTGACCTGGCCTTAAGGCTGCACCTCCTTGCTGGCCCGGCGCTGACTGCTGGCGTTGCAACATCATTTCCTGACGTTCTTTTTCCCGCTCTGCTGCTGCCTCAGCTGCAGCTTCTTCGGCTTTTTTATCATCATCCTGAAGCCGTTTCATTTGATCTTCAGATAACATGCTTAGGCGGAAACCTTCAGGATTGTCTGGTGGAACCAATCTGACCTTATCTTCCGGAACAAGACCGGCACGAATAATAATTTCGTTTTCGTTTGATTTGCCGGGTATAACCTGCTGACGTTTATTTCCGGTAAATACATACTGTATGCTGTCGAGGTTGTGAATGGCTTCGAGTGGAACATACATCACATCATTAATCTGATCTGTGATAATTATGTTTTTTGTTGTCATGGCAGGCCTCACAATTGAGTCGAATTCGTTTACCTCAATTTTTACCTCAAAAACTTTGGCATTTGAATTCCGAAGTTGTTCTCCAATGTTGGCAACTTCAATCACTTGTCCGGTAAACTTCTTTTCAGGGAAGGCATCAACACCAATCTCGACTGATTGGCCAACTTTAACCTTGGAAATATCTACTTCGTTCACATAAGTTTTTGTAATCATTTCGCGGAGATTTGGTAGTGTTGCAACTACATTTTCCCAACTGCTGATGGTTGCTCCAACACCACGTTTTTTGCCATCCCAGTCTCGTTGATAAATTACCATCCCAGCCTTTGGAGCTCTGATGTTGAATTCTTTACTCAGCAAAAGAAATTTTTCATATTCGGTTTGTCTTTTCCTGAGTGCTGTGGATACTTCTGACATATTTGCCACTGCTTTTTCATAACGCAGCGAATAATTTCTTACAGCCTGATCATAGCTTCTTTGTGCTCTGTCAAGCTCTATCTGTGCCTGGCGTTGGGTTGCCGGCGGCTCATAGATGGATTGGTCTACTGCAATCTGGGCTTCTTCCATTGCATAACGCAGGTTGACAAGATCGTTTCGTGCTGTTCGAAGATCCATTGTTGTATCGAGCTGTGTTTTTATGAAATTATTTTCAAACTGCTCAATTTCAATCTGTTGGTCTTTTAATTTGTTTGTTAGTTCTGTTCGGTCAAGCTGTGCTACATAATCGCCTGAGTCAACAATGCTACCATCGGGAATAATGTCGTCAATTTTCAGTTGCCATATACGGGCATCACGCAGGGAAGTAGGTGAAGGCCCAAATATTTTTTCAGAGCTTTTAGCTTCCAGTTCGCCGGTAGTTGTAACGCTGATTATGAAGAGTCCTTTTTTAACTGGTGCTTCAATAACAATAGAGGTATTCTTTGCTGGTCGCGTAAAATACCATACAGCCAGAATCATGGCAACAATAACACCAATGGTGATAAAAATCTTGCGGTTTTTCATTTTTTTGAATTTTTATTCCTTCAAAACGCGCACATTGTTACATATGCTACAGCAACTTACTGATTATTTTTTCCATACTGATACCTTCAGCCTCGGCTGTATAATTGCGTACAATTCTATGACGCAGAATCGGCAGTGCCACGGCTTTCACATCTTCTATATCGGGAGAAAACTTTCCGTTGAGTAAGGCGTTGCATTTAGCACCAACAATCAGGTATTGCGAAGCACGCGGCCCGGCACCCCAGCTGATGTATTTATTTGTCCATTCATGGGCGCGTGCTGTATTTGGTCTGGTTTTGGAGGCAAGACTTACAGCATAATCAAAAACGTTGTCAGGCACAGGCACCTTGCGCACAAGTTGCTGAAAGAAATGAATTTCTTCAGCATCCATTACCACTTTTGGTTGAAGTTCGTTTCCGGCAGTTGTGTTTTTAACCACATTTATCTCTTCCTCAAAAGAGGGATAATCAAGCCAGAGGTTAAACATAAAACGGTCGAGCTGGGCTTCAGGAAGTGGATAGGTTCCTTCTTGTTCAATCGGATTTTGGGTAGCAAGGACAAAGAATGGCTCTTGCAAGCGGTGAGTTTGTCCGGCAACGGTAATGTTTTTTTCCTGCATGGCTTCCAGCAGCGCAGCCTGTGTTTTCGGAGGTGTACGGTTGATTTCATCTGCCAAAATAATATTGGCAAATACCGGCCCGCGAATAAATTTGAACTTGCGGGTCTCATCAAGAATCTCTGTACCGATAATATCGGAAGGCATCAGGTCGGGTGTAAACTGAATTCGGTTGTATGAAAGTCCTAAAACCTTGCCTATAGTATTCACCAATAGTGTTTTAGCAAGACCGGGAACGCCAACAAGCAAAACATGGCCTTTACTGAAAATAGCAATGAGCGTATTGTGGATTACTTCGTCCTGACCAACAATTACTTTTGAAATCTCACTGCGAAGATCCTTGTATTTTTGCACCAATGCTTTTGCAGCATCAACATCTGAGTTATATGAAGTCATAAAAAGTTATTTCGGAATGATAATTCAGTTGATTTTTTTATTTGATATTCTGCCAGTTGAAATCAAAATTACAGGTTAAGTAATTAGGATTAATATCCACATAGGCATTCTTTGATTTACTTCTGATCCAGATTTCAACTGCTTTTTGTTGTTTTTCTTTTAAAGCCCATTGCTGTATCCGGGTATAATCTTCTTTAAGGTTCGCTTTGTGAGGCGTGGTCTTTTCTTTTAATTTAAGCAATCTGTATGCATCTTTGCCATCTTCGGTTTTCATCGGAACGGGTTCGCTTATTTCGCCTGCATTGAGTCTGTTAATTACAAAAGAGACTTGCGGATCAAGCATTTCAGCCTCAAAACGGGTGCTGCCTGTATATTGATTGATGAGCATGCCACCATTGCCTTTGCCTTCATCCTCTGAAAACTTTTCTACAGCTTCTTCAAAAGTGATTTCACCGTCACGAATAAGCTTTGCGATTGAATCGAGTTCTGTTTTTGCTTTTTCGAGGGCTATAGGAGAAACTTTTGTCATTAAAAGGATGTGGCGGACATTGATATAGTCACCACGGCGCTCAATCATTTGAATAATGTGAAAGCCGGCTTCAGTTTCAACGATTTCAGAAATCTCACCATCTTTAAGACGGAATGCAACCGCTTCAAATTCAGGGTAAAGCTCGCCACGGCCGTAAAAACCAAGTTCGCCTCCTTTGCGGGCTGATCCGGGATCTTCAGAATATAACACAGCAAGCGTTGAGAAACGCTCGCCAGCAAGGATACGTTTGCGAAATTCTCCAAGACGCTCCTTTACAGCTAGTTTTTCATCAGGACTGATTGGAGGGTTTTTTACAATCTGCAAAATCTCATATTCTGTGGGTACAGTTGGAATACTGTCTTTTGGAATATTTTTGAAAAAGGTTCTTACTTCCTGAGGTGTGATCACAACTTTTTGCATAATTCCACTCTGAACCTGCTCAACCAGCATTTGATCAGAAACCAGTCTGCGCAACTCAACCTTAATGTCGTTAACAGATTTATTGTAATACGCTTCAAGTTTTTCCTGTGACCCCAATTCATTGATGAAATATTTTAAACGGCGTTCCATCTCCTGATCAACCTGATCTGCTGTTACAGTTACACTGTCAAGCTCGGCCTGATTCAGCATCAGTTTCTGGAACAATAACTCCTCAAGAATCTGACAACGGATGGATTCGGCACTTCCACTGATGCCACGTTGCAGCCTCATCTGAATGTATTGATTTTCGATGTCAGACTGCAAAATTATATTCTTTCCAACCACTGCGACCACTTCATCAATTATGGCTGGCTGCTGCGCTTTTAACAGCGGTGTGGAAAAAATGATGGTGATCAGAATGATAAACCTTAGATATTTGGTCATGATATATGTTCTTTTTTATGTTGGTATAACAATTTCATCCGGTGCTTATTGTGGAGCATCAATAGATTTCGAAAACTTTATCGCGAAGAGCCTGTTCATAGAGCTCTTCATGCATTTTACGCAAGAGATCCTGCTTACGTTTGTTAATTATAATATTTCTGATATTTTCTATTTCAATCTCCAATGGCGAAACACTTTCTGCAATAAGGAAATCTTTAAAGCGAATAAGATATTTAAAGGGGTTGTCATCGATTTCGAGAAATCTGTTATTTTTTAAAAACAGTTCCTGGTTGTATGTTTCCAAAGGAATCTGTGTAAGCAGATCATCGAAACGAATCCAGGTTTCATCTCCGATATAGTATGACAATGCGTGCTGTCGGGCAAGAAACTCAGTTGTTTGAGAGAGAATAGTATCCCTGTCAGACAATAGTTTCCTGAAACGCGGAATTTCCTTGGAGTCGTGTGGCAGCACAACATATATCACTTTAACGATATTATACCTCAGTTCAAAGCTTCCTTTATTTTGCTCATAGTAAGCCTCAATCTCTCTTTCAGAAACAATTGTGTCAAGCTTCTGATTGATCAATTCTCTTTCGTAGGCATATGTAAGCAATGAATTGCGATAATCTTCCAGCTTTTTTGTAAAATCCTGTTGCCGTGGTGTAAGATTTCTTTCAGCCTGACGAATCAGCAGTCTTTTTCTCAACCAGCTGTCGATATAGTTTGAAACCAGAAAAAGACTGTCTTTTTTAGGCGTTCCCGCCGGCACTACTCCTTCAAGGTCAGCTTCATATAAATAATTGCCATGCACCTTAGCAATCACCTCGCCTCTCTCAGGGTCAGGAGCGGGATCACAACTACTTAAAAGCAATCCGGACAATAAGATATAAAGCAGGAATTTGAAGCGCATTACTAGTAAGATGCTTTCAGTTGTTCGTATACTTTTTGATCGACATTAACGGGGTATTTGGCCCTGAGAATGTTAATCCATTCTTTTTCGAGATAATTCTGGTAATCTGAAGTGATGATGCCGCGAGACTCATCAAGAGCCTTGGTTTGGGCTGGAAGTATTTCGCGAATGCGCACAATCACATCAAATTTGTCGGCTTCAGCATACATAACGTCCGAAAGTCCCAGCGTCCATTTTGTGGCATCAACAAATTTGTTGTCACCCAATTCAAATTTTCCAGGTTGAATACGCACTGCTCTTAAACTATCTTTTTCGAGCGCTTCTCTGATTTCTTTATCGTCGGAGAGGCTTTCAATGATGTTTTTAACGCGGCTGAGTTCATCTTTGCTGGTTATAGTGTAAACAGTTGCATCAGCGCGCTCTTTCCATATATAGTTGTCTTTGTTTGCTTCATGGAAATTTTTCAGACCGGTGGTGTCTTTCACTGCTTTTGACCAAACACGCTGATCCATCAGATCGAATAACAGGATGCCGTCGCGGTATTCGCGCATCAAGGATGCGAATTCAGGATACTTGATTTCTAAACGGCTGTCTTCATATGCCAGGCAGCTTTCTCTGACAAAATCATTATAGAGCTTGTATGCATAAACATCAGGATTAATATTTTCCTGCGGGGTCTGTTTTAGCGACAGGTATTTCGCAAAGTCAGCTTCAGTATATTGTTTTTTGCCCAGTCTGAAGAGTTCGGTTTTACTCATTTCAAAAGCTTCGGCATTAAAGTTTCCTTTGATAAGACTGGAATCAAGTTTTGAGAGGAACGCTTTCAAATTCTTGTCTACGGTCTTAAACTTATTTTCTGCTTTAATTTGTTTTATTACGGCATCTTCACTTTTTTGTGAACGAACATCTTTCGAGATGCGTTCTTTGAGTTTTGGAGCCTCATCCTCAAAACTGCCTGGCTTGTCAAAACCAATAAGTTTTATAATGTGGAAGCCATAAACGGTTTGCACAGGAGCTGAAATTTCTCCGGGCTGCAATTTTTTAACAACAGAAACGAATTCAGGGACAATTCGGTTGACGGCAAACTTGGAAAGCAATCCATCGCGCGCAGCCGATCCGCGATCTTCAGAATATTCGCGAACAGCATCTTCAAAACTCATTCCTTCATTGATTTTGCCATAAATGAATTGAATTTTCTCTTCCTTTTCTGCAATTTCTTCCTTGCTTGATTCAGGATTTACGCTCACATATATATGTGCAGCTTCAATTAATCCACTTGCAGGCGTTTTTTCGGTAACCTTAATCAGGTGATAGCCGAATTCTGAACGTAATGGCATCGAAACCTGACCAATTTCGGTTTCGTAGGCACCTGTTTCAAAAGGATAAACCATATCAAAAACGCTAAAATATCCAAGATCACCTTTATTTCCGGCTCTGAAACTGCGTTGGTTTGGGATGGCCTCTTTGTCGCTTGCTGAAGGATCTTCAGAGGCCTCAATTGCTACCTGTGCAAAATCTTCTCCGTTCATGATACGATCTCTGATTTTCATGATCCTGTTCCATACTTCGAGTGTATCTTGCGGCGGTGCATTTTTATCGAGCATAAGCAATATGTGACTGGCTCGTATGTCCTGAAGTTTGCGGTCATACGCTTCCTGAAGAAGTGCATCGCTTACTTTGCTGTCAGTGAAATAGGGCTTGGCCAGCTGTTTTCTGTAGCCATCAAGTTCGCGAATGAATGCCTGATTGGTGTCAAGCTTGAGCGTCATAGCCTCCATCACTTTTAGCCGGAAGTTGATATACAAATCGAGGTATTCATCCAGTGACTTTTTGTCAATTACCTCATTTTGAACGTTATTTTTGGTGAATACATCCATAAATTCCTTCACCATAACCTTCTCGTTACCGATTTGCATCAATACCTTATTGTCGGCTTTTTTTTGTCCAAAAGCTGCGAAATTCAGAATAATCGCTGCAACCAAAATAAACGAATGGGTCATTTTTTTCATACTTACTACTTATTGATTTTTAAATAAATTGTTCTTTTTCAATGAATTGTACAATTCTTAATGCCTGCTGTAATTGGGGGCTTCACGTGTGATTGTGATGTCGTGTGGATGGCTTTCGTTAACGCCGGCGGCAGTAATTTTGATAAACTTTGCTTTTTGCAGGTCATTAATTGTGGCTGAACCTGTGTAGCCCATGCCTGCCCTTAATCCGCCGGTAAGCTGATGAATTACTTCAGAAAGGGTGCCTTTGTATGGAACGCGACCTACGATGCCTTCAGGAACCAGCTTTTTGATATCGTCTTCAGCATCCTGAAAATAGCGATCTTTTGAACCTTCCTGCATTGCTTCCAGCGAACCCATGCCACGGTAAGTTTTATACTTTCTGCCTTCGAAAATGATTGTTTCTCCCGGCGACTCTTCCACGCCAGCAAAAAGTGATCCGGCCATAATCGTAGAAGCTCCGGCAGCCAGTGCTTTAACAATATCTCCTGTGAAGCGGATGCCTCCGTCGGCTATCACCGGTACGCCGGTATTGCGTAATGCCTTTGCAACATCATAAACAGCCGTAAGTTGCGGAACCCCAACACCGGCAATGACCCTTGTTGTACAAATTGAACCCGGACCAATGCCAACCTTAATGCAGTCGGCACCAGCTGCTACGAGGTCAAGCGCCGCTTCGGCAGTTGCAACATTACCTACAACGAGGTCGATATTTGGATAAGCCTTCTTAATTTTTCTAGCCATCTCGATCACTCCCTGCGAATGACCATGTGCAGTATCTACAACAATTGCATCTACACCGGCTTCGACAATAGCAGCAACTCTTTCGGCTGTATTTGCAGCGATGCCAACAGCGGCTGCAACACGCAGACGTCCACGTTCATCCTTGCAGGCATTTGGGCGCTCTTTTATTTTTATAATGTCTTTGTATGTGATGAGTCCAACAAGTCTGAAATCCTTATCAACAACGGGAAGTTTCTCTATGCGGTACTCCTGCAGGATATCAGCTGCCTTCTCAAAATCGGTAAATTCCGTGGTTGTGACCAGATTGTCTTTGGTCATTACTTCATGAACAGGGCGGTTCACCTTTCGCTCGAAACGGAGGTCGCGGTTGGTAACAATTCCTACTAATTTGTTGTCTTTGTCAACAACTGGAATACCACCAATGTGAAACTCTTTCATAATTTTCAGAACATCGAGAACAATGGCGTCAACCCTCACAGTAATAGGATCGATAATCATTCCATTTTCTGCTCTTTTCACTTTTCTTACCTCTGCAGCCTGTTTTTCGATGGTCATGTTTTTATGTAAAACACCGATACCACCTTCCTGAGCAATGGCAATAGCCATTATTGAATCAGTTACAGTATCCATTGCAGCAGTTACAATGGGTATGCGCAGCTGAATATTTCTGGAAAAAAGTGTGCTGAGATCAACCTCACGTGGCAGTACTTTACTGTGAGAAGGTACCAAAAGCACGTCGTCGTAGGTCAAACCTTCGCCAACGAATTTATCTGAATCAAATGACATAAGCCTGAAGCATTGTTAAGATGCTGCAAATGTATTAAAAATACTCCTTAGTGAATGCTTTTTAAGGATATGGTAGTAGGCAATCACTGTTGTAAATTAACAAAATTTAACCGCTTAGAGGTTTGACTTCCTTTGTATTGATGATTACAACTTGAATATTTAAAAAGGCAGAGAATTATTTGCCTAATCGAAATTCAGGGTGATCAGCACAATTTCTGGTGTGTTTCCAATTCTGACGGGTGGTCCCCAGCTGCCTACGCCACTTGAAACATATGCATGGGTTTCGCCAAACATTTTATGACCCCAACTGAGTGGAAACATGGCTTCTGTAATATAATTCAATGGCCATAGTTGTCCGTGATGCGTATGCCCTGAAAGCGTAAGACCCGCGCCTGCTGCAGCGGCTTCTTCAATTGCTCTGGGTTGGTGATCCAAAACAATCACAAAATTACCTTCAGGAATACTTTCCATAATCTGACTTAAAGCTTTGCGGTTTTCACCACCAAAACGCAGACTTTCAATATCATCTCTGCCAATCACCCAGACATTTTCGGTTACTTTCATTGCTGAATCGCGAAGCATAATAATGTTGTGATTGCGCAAATAATTCACGGCTGCTTCAGCCCCTCCGATATACTCATGGTTGCCCGTCGAACCAATAACACCCAGCGGTGCTTTGATAGTTCCCAAAATTGCTCCCAGATTTTGCTTTATCACCGGTGCTAAATCTTCATCGACAATATCACCTGCAAAAAGCACAAGATCAGGCTTTTGTTTATTGATCATGTTCACAATACGAGTTACTCGTTTCGTACTGATGATCGTCCCAAGGTGAATGTCGGATGCCATGATGATGCGCAATTGCTTGTTTCCTTCCGTCGTAATCCCTGTGTCGATATCAAGGGTTTTTAATCGTGGAAATATGGCATTGATATGTCCGGCGAGAACAATCAAAAAGACAATCGAAGCAATCGAAATTGTTAGAATTTGTGGTTTTTTGAAAATTAACCAATGTTGAAAATTTTCGAAGAATGGAATAAAATGATTGACTAGTCTCAAAATATCGATAATAAATACTGCCAAAAAAAGATAAAGCATTGCCGCGAGCCAAAATGATCCTGCCCATGTGAAAAAATCACTCAGATGCGAAAGATAGATTTTTTCAAGAATGCGACCTGCAAAAAAGGAAGCTGCCAGAAACCAAAATCCTATGATGTAGGCAAGCCGCAGATTGCTGCCCTGCTCAAAACTGCGAAGACCTCTCGAAAAAATATAATAATTGATGAGGGTGTGTACTGTGAGTACAATGCTGAAAAAAATGACAAACTGTATGATACGCATTGGATTTAAAAGTGGTGAATATTTTTGAAAAACCGACAGCAATGATGATTGCTATTAACTTTCAGTAAACAAACAAATATTAGATTTTGTTTGATTTATCTGAGATAATTTTCAGGTGATTATTTGGTTGTTGTTTTAAACGAACTGAGGAATGAATCTTACAAAAGTCCATTCCTCAGTCTTATTTGACAGGCTCATACTTTCTAAAGAAAATTAGGCCTTCAGATTTTTTATTTGCTGCTCAAGAACTTTAATCCTTGATTCTGCATCTGCTTGTTTTTTGTGTTCAAGATCCAAAACTTTAGCAGGGGCATTGGCTACAAAGCGCTCATTAGAAAGCTTTTTCATAACTGAATCAAGAAATCCCTTTGTGTAAGTTAGTTCTTCTTCGAGTTTTTTTAATTCAGCTTCAACATCAATATTTTCTGACAGCGGTACAAAAAATTCTGTTGAGCGGGCTACAAAACCAAATGCACCTTCAGGGGCTTCTTTCACATAACTGATTTCGCTTATGTTGCAAAGCTTACTTGTTATCTGATCAAAAGTAGTATCGTAATCTCCGTTTTTACTCTTTATCTGCAACTGAATTGCATCGCGGAATGGAATGTTTTTTTCTGCACGCAGTTTCCTCAAAGAGTTTATTATTTCCGAGGCAAAATCAAAAAGTTGCAGAACGCTTTTGTCATAAGACTTTGCCTCTGGTTTTTGTGAAATGATAACATCATCTCCTTCAGCGCGTTCACGCAGGTAATGCCAGATATCTTCGGTGATGAAAGGCATAAATGGATGAAGCAATTGCATCAGTTTTTCGAAGAATTCGATTGTCTGTTCAAGGGTTTTTGCATCAATTGGTTTGCCATATTCAGGCTTGATCATTTCCAGATACCATGAGCAGAAATCGTCCCAGATGAGTTTATAGATTCCCATTAAGGCATCCGAAAGCCTGAATTTGTCAAAATGTTCGTCGGTATAGCCAATCACCTCATTGAAACGGGCTTCGAACCAGCGGATAGCAATGGCAGAGGTTTCCGGCTGTGAAATTTGTGAATCGACATTCCATCCTTTTACAAGCCTGAGGGCATTCCAGATTTTGTTGCTGAAATTTCTTCCTTGCTCACAAAGGCTGTCGTCAAATGGTAAATCGTTTCCGGCAGGGGCCGTTAGCAGCATTCCCATACGAACGCCGTCAGCACCAAACTGTTCAATCAGATCAATAGGATCTGGAGAATTTCCGAGTGTTTTGGACATTTTCCTGCCTGCTTTATCGCGCACAATACCAGTGAAATATACATTCCTGAAAGGGATATCATTCCTGTATTCCAAACCTGCCATAATCATGCGGGCTACCCAGAAAAAAATAATATCGGGCGCTGTAACAAGGTCGTTTGTTGGATAATAATATTTTATTTCATGATTTTCCGGCTTCCTGATGCCATCAAATACCGCAATCGGCCAAAGCCATGATGAAAACCATGTATCAACAACATCTTCATCCTGTTTTAAATCTTCAAGGGTGTAATTTGATTCCGGAAAACTTTCAAGTGCTTTCTCTAATGCATTTTCAGGAGATTTTGAAACGATCATTTCTCCGTTCGGAAGATAGTAAACCGGAATTCTTTGTCCCCACCACAATTGTCGCGAAATGCACCAGTCTTTAACGTTTTCCATCCAATGTCTGTAGGTGTTTTTGAATTTGGCCGGATGAAACTGAATGGTATCATTTTCGACTACTTCCAGCGCTTGTGCAGCAAAAGCACCCATTCGAAGAAACCATTGCAGTGAAATCTTTGGTTCAATCACGGCATCTGTGCGCTCTGAATAACCTACTTTATTGGTATATTCTTCAATTTTAACGATATGAGCTGCTGCTTCGAGCATTGGAACAATGGCTTTTCTGGCCTCAAAGCGATCGACACCTACAAGAAGGGTTGCAGCCTCGCTCAAAGTGCCGTTATCATTAAAAATATCAATGGATGGCAATTTATGTTTTAATCCCAGATTGTAGTCGTTGATGTCGTGTGCCGGTGTGATTTTGAGGGCTCCTGTTCCAAACTCCCGATCTACGTATTCATCAATAATAATCGGGACAGCCCGGTTAATAAGCGGAACAAGGACTTTTTTGCCATGAAAACTGACAAAACGCGTGTCTTCCGGATGTACACAAACAGCGGTATCGCCTAAAATTGTTTCAGGGCGTGTGGTTGCGATAGTGATGTAATTGTCTTCTCCTTCAACCTGATATCTTATGTAATAGAGTTTCGATTGAAGCTCTTTGTAAAAAACTTCTTCATCAGAAACGGCAGTCAGTGCCTGAGGATCCCAGTTGACCATGCGAACACCTCTATATATATGTCCTTTTTCGTATAAATCAATAAAAACATCGATCACAGATTCATAGAGACTTTCATCCATTGTGAAAGCAGTGCGGTCCCAATCGCAGGAAGCACCCAGTTTTTTGAGTTGCTCCAGAATTATGCCACCATGTTTTTCGCGCCATTCCCATGCATGCTCCATGAATTCATCACGTGTAATCTGCGATTTGTCAATACCTTCAGCTTTGAGTTTGTTTACAACTTTTGCTTCGGTGGCGATTGAGGCATGATCGGTTCCGGGAACCCAGCAGGCGTTTTTACCCATCATTCGGGCACGACGCACCAATACATCCTGAATTGTATTATTGAGCATATGACCCATATGCAACACTCCGGTCACATTGGGTGGCGGAATTACGATTGTGTATGGCTCGCGATCATCGGGTACAGAGTGGAAATATCCTTTGTTCATCCAGTGAGAGTACCATTTGCGCTCAAGTTCTGCAGGGTTGTATTTGCTGCTGATTTCCATAAATATTTCTTTGTTAAGGCGTTGTATTTAAGGGCGCAAAAGTAGGAAAAAATCGCGATTTGATTTTTTGTTTGAATGCTATTTTAGAAAAAGAGAAAATGACCAGTTCTTAAGACCTTAAATTCAACGCTTTATACCAATTGCCATTAGTTTGAAAATTAAAAAACAATTTCTAACTTTTGGCTGCGGCAATATAGTTTAAACAGGAAATTGAATTCAGGGATGAATATGTATTCGAATTTTTCGATTATGTGAGTTGGGAGTATATATTTCGGTGCGCTGCACCTTTCCCGACTTTCAATCGGCTTTTTGTTATAAATATCTCGCGGCTCTGCCGCTACTTTTCATGAATGAAGAAAAATGTGCAGCGCACCGTAATATTTTCTTATTGGCAAATCCAGCTTTTTCTGTAGCCCTAAATATTTATTTAGACATCCAAAAGCGCAATATTCAGCCACTGATTTATAATTAGTTACAATGAGTTAGAGAGATTGTCAAATTTATAAAAAGGCAGCAGAGCAGGTCATTGACTTCAACACAATAGAACGGGAATGGATATCAGAACGCAGGTTTTGATTTTTAGAATAGAGTTCTATATTTCAAAGTTTTTTATGGATCAAAACAGATTGAATTTAGATGCTACTTCTTTTCAAGCTTTTCGAAGTTTTCCATGCCATCAATATTCATGGTGCGTGAAAGTTTTCCGAGTGTTTCTGGTTTGATGTTTCCGGTGAAGCTCATTACAATAGTTTCAGTTTTACCTTTTGAAATCATCAAAACTTCGCTGTAGCTGTTGTCGCGGTTTTTCTTTGTCAAAAATCTGACGTCAGTACCTTTTTCCAGAATACTCATCAATTCAACTAAATCTTTTGTATTAGCAAGCCTTTGAAGGTCCTCTTTGAATTCAGATTTTGATTTGAGGAGCGAATCTTTTAGCACCAGAATCTTCATTCCGTTGATCTGGTTTATGACATCATTCACATCTTTTGAATCATTGCTTTTGCCTGAAGAGGCGAATCCGGCGGCGAGCTTGAACATTTCGGCAGAGAGGTTTATCGACGTTATTCCTTCTTTGCCTGAATATTTTTCGTAAAGTTTATCTATTGAACTTCCTTGAGAAAATGCTGCAAAAGGCAAAATAAACATTGCCAAAATAAAGACTTGGGTTTTAAGTGTTTTCATGATTTCAGGTATTTAGTGTTATTCTTTTATCTGTTCGTTTACTGAAGACTTGCGTTGATTTGTGCAACTTTATTGATTGTCTGATCTAATTCTCCGATTTTAATTACTGGATCAAATGCCTTTTCAAGCTGATTTCCGCTTTTTTGAACGGGCTGAAGGCCTTTGTTGAGCTGAACAGCAACATACAGCAAGGCTTTGTTGATTTCAATATAAGCAAGTTCTGCCTCATTTATTTTCATCTCTTGATCAGTAATTTTGGTTTGAAAAATGGAAGTTACAGAGAAGATAACAACGGCTGCTATAGCAATCAATGTTGTTAATTGAATGCGTCTACGAAATTTTCGTTCAGCCTTTTGACCATTTTGGATGAGGTTTACGATTTTTTCATCAAACATTTCATCAGGTAATTCAACCTTCATTTCATTTTGACGAAGTAGAAAAAGGGGTTTCAGACCTTTTAAATGTTCGGGAATGTCGATGCCTGAAAAATACTTATGTAATATTTTTTCTTCTGCGAGCGTAGTTTCACCGTTGAAATATTTTTCTGTCAGATGTTCAATTTCCCGTGTATTCATAGCTGTATTGGTTTGTTAATTGTTGCCTGATTGTTTTTCTGGCTCTTGACAGGTTCACTCTGATAGCATTTTGATTCATTCCTGTGATGGCTTCAATCTCCTCAAATTCCATTTGTTCAACATCGCGCAGTTGCATAACAATTTGTTGTTGCTGGGGCAGCTGGCTGACGAAAAGTTTGATCATGTTTTGGGCCTCATCCAATTCAACTTTTGTTTGTGTGTTATTATGGATTGGCATGTTTGGCGCATGTTTGCTTTTGTCAAAGCTGACTGTTTTCCATCGCTTTGATTTTAGTTGGTCAAGGCAGTAGTTTTTTGTGATTGTCATCGCTAATGCTTCAGTATTGTGATATTTTTCTCGTTGATGGTTCATTTTCCAAAGTTTGATATATGTTTCCTGAACAGCATCTGCTGCTTCTTCAGTGTCGCCAAGCAGCCAATTTGCAAGCCTGTAAAGCTTGTTTTTGAATGTTAGTGCTTCGGTGATCCAGTTATCAGTTTTCATATACAAATTATAGACGACTCAGGCGTAAAATTATTACAAAAGCAGTCAAAATTTAATTTTTTTTGGATCAGATAAACATGAAATATTAAGCTTATTTATGAGTTGTATGCAGAACCAAATACCAAAATAAAATGAAAAAAGCAGCCCTTACTATTTTGTTGGTTTCTTTATTTTTATTGTCAGAAGCCCAAAATGAAAAGTTATCAAAAATTGTTGTCAGTGATGTTTTTGTTTCCACTGGATACATAGCAAGCGATTATGAATTTGAACTTGAAGACTTCAGGTTGTTGTCGCCAGGCTCTGGCTTTATAAAAAATGACTTTAGTGCTTATGAAAAGGGAAGGGGTGGCTATTCTGATGACAACGGTATTTTCAGTATGCAGTTGGGATTGAGTATCAGGGATCGAGATGGCAAGTCAATAAGGCATAACCCAATTTTAAAGATTGGATTCAGTTGGCTGGTTGGAAATCAAAATGGACCGGCGTATAATTTTACCAGTAAAACACGCATCGATACACTCATATCTTCCAATGGGATGCATCAGATATTCCTCGACAGCACATATTCTTCAAGTATATACATGGCTTATAAGTATCAGAATCTACTTGCAGATGCTTCATTGGTTTACAGCACAGATTCAAAAAGAAGATTTTCATTTTTTGGTGGGATTGGCTTAGCTGCAGGGATATCGATCAAAGCTAAAACCGTCTCAAATAAAATCGATTATTCGCGTTATTTTTATTCCAAAACAGATGACTATCTTGGGTCATATTATGACAATTATTTTTTTAACCAGCCTTCTGACGACTATATGACAAAGAATAGAAATAATTTTTTGGCGCAAATTTCTTTTCCGATGGGATTTCAGTTTCGTCTTTCAAAAAAACTGGAAGTTCTGAAAGATATTCACTTGACTTATAGTTTTACACCTGGGCTGAGTTTTATCAAAATTCCTGAAATCGGGAGTTATTTAAGTGGGTCAAGTATTTGGTCATTTGGTTTAAAATTTAATGTAAAACCGAATTGAACACACTTCAAAAAAACCAATTTTTTAGTAAATTGTTTATTCTGGTTTTTGCCTGATGTTTTCCCGAATTTGAATTAAGCTTTCAGGTATGCCAATACTTGTATAAATGCCTGATATAACGTATTTTCAAGATTGAATGAAACACAACACTTGGTTTTTTTGACCACTCTTTCGATTTTCCTTGTAATCCTTACTTTTTTGTCTAAATTTGCTCGCGAAAGTGAAATCGAGTAAGTTTTTATAATATTTTTTAACTAAAACCATTAATTGTATGTTAAAAGGACATCCAAAAGGATTGATAGCGGCCGCCCTGGCAAACATGGGCGAGCGCTTCGGTTTTTACACCATGATGGCCATTCTGGTGCTGTTTTTGCAGGCTAAGTTTGGTTTATCGGGCACAAATGCCGGTATTATTTATTCAGTCTTCTATTTTTCGATCTACATTCTGGCTTTTGTTGGTGGTTTGATCGCCGACAAATCCCGTAATTACAAAGGAACCATTCTAACTGGCTTAGTCGTAATGTCGGTTGGCTATATGATGATCGCCTTTCCAACAAAGACACCTGTTCCAAATCAAACGCTGTTTTTGATTATCTCTCTGGTAGGACTATTTACGATTGCTTTTGGTAACGGTCTTTTCAAAGGAAATCTTCAGGCGCTTGTTGGTCAGATGTACGATAACCCAACTTATGGAGCAAAAAGAGATTCAGGTTTTTCTTTGTTTTATATGTTCATCAATGTAGGTGCATTGTTTTCCCCACTGGTAGCTGTCGGATTAAGAAACTGGTGGCTTGTTAAGAACGGTTTTCAATACAACGCCAGTCTTCCCGAACTTTGTCATGCTTTCATCAATGGAACCATAACACCTGAAGCTTCCGAAAGACTTACCTTGCTTGCAAATGAAGTTAGTGCAACGCCTGTTGCCAGTATTGAAACTTTTGTAAACTCCTATTTAAATGTTTTCACTACAGGTTTCCATTATGCTTTTGCAGCATCAATTGTTGCGATGATAATATCGATTCTTGTTTTTGTTTCGAATAAAAAATTCTTCCCCGATCCGAAAAAGAAAACCAAAGCAGCAGCTGATGCCAAGGATATTCAAATGGATGTTAAAGAAGTCAAACAAAGACTTTATGCTTTATATGCTGTTTTTGCAGTAGTTATTTTCTTCTGGTTTTCCTTCCACCAAAATGGATTAACGCTTACATTCTTTGCAAAGGATTATACAGATTTAAGTATGTTGAAAATTGATCTGGGCTTTATTGTTATTCAAGGGGCTGAAATATTTCAGTCAATAAATCCCCTTTTCATCGTATTCCTCACACCTATTATAATGGCCATTTTTGGATGGCTTAATGCAAAAGGAATGGAGCCTTCAACGCCAAAGAAAATTGCCATAGGGATGTTCATTGCTGCACTTGCATATTTTGTAATGGCTCTTGGTTCATTTGGATTGCCACTAAAATCAGAAGTTGATGCAATGGGTGGTCTTTCAGATATACAACGCGTAACACCTTGGCTGCTTATCGGAACCTACTTTATTCTGACTGTTGCTGAGTTGTTTATCAGTCCGTTGGGAATTTCATTTGTATCAAAAGTTGCTCCGCCACAATATCAGGGCGTCATGCAAGGTGGTTGGTTAGGCGCTACTGCGCTTGGAAATCAACTTTTGTTCATTGGTGCAATTTTCTACGATAGCGTGCCAATGTGGATGACCTGGACAGTGTTTGTTGTAGCTTGTCTTATCTCAATGTTTACAATGATTTTCATGCTGAAATGGCTTGAAAGAGTTGCAAAATAAATGAAACTGATTTTATCCGTTTGAATCAGTTTCAAGCGGAAATCTGATGTTAAAAATTTGATTTTCCCTGAATTCTGCAAAAAGTTCAGGGATTTTCATTTTCAATTTCCGGAATCGGCTAATTGTTGCTTTCAATCTAAACAATATGAACCTGCATAACCAAGCTCATTTTCCTATCTTTGCCTATTAATTTTTGATAAGCATGGAAATACCTCAGGTAAGTATTGTCATCCCCGCATACAATGAAGCAGAAGGCATTCGTTACGGTCTCGAACGCATAAAAGAATTAAAGTATCATGAATTATTTGAAGTAATATACGTGGATGACGGATCTACTGACAAAACCTATGAAATTATCCGCGAATACCCTGTAAAGTGCTTTCGACACAATATAAATAAAGGATATGGTGCCGCTCTCAAAACCGGCATCAGGAAAGCCAAAGGGAAAAATGTCGTTATTCTTGACAGCGATGGACAGCATGATCCAAAATATATCGAACAATTGATTGCCTTACTTCAAGATCATGATATGGTGATTGGTGAACGCACCGATGACAGCTTTCAGGTGAAACGCCGTCAAAAAGGAAAACGTTTTATCCGCATTATTGGTGAGCTGCTTGTCGAACAAAAACTTCCGGATTATAACTCAGGTTTTCGTGGTTTCGACAGAAAACTTATTACTGAGATGCTGCATATCATGCCGAACGGATTTTCGTTTTCGACTACATCCACTTTGGCATTCCTCAAAGAAGGCTATACAATCGGCACTTTTCCTATTGTCGTTGAAGAGCGCATAGGAAGACAAAGCAATGTGAAGTTTTTAAAAGATGGCTCCAAAACGATCTTGTTGTTAATGCGCATAATCATGCTTTTTAATCCTTTGAAAATTTTTTTTCCGGCAAGTCTGGTGTTTTTTGGAGCTGGAATTGCATGGGGTATATTGGGTTATCTTTTGGTAGGACGTTTTCCAAATACCGCATCACTGCTCACTATTCTGGGTATGTTCATCTTTTTTATCGGTTTACTGGCCGATCAGATAGCATTGCTAAACCGCACAAAACATTCATTATGAGTCGGTTCGAAGCTTCAGACCATAGAAACTCATGGACAGACCGCGATGTTGAAGCCCATTGGGACAGGGTGGCTTCGGTGTATGTGGCCGAAAACAATAAAGTGAAGTCAGCGCATGATCAGCGTTTTTTCGAAAGCATGACACATTTGCAGCTCGAAGGGAAGCTGAATGTCTTAAATATCACAAGCCGCGATGCCGAAGCAGATGATTTTATCAAGCTGATTAATCCAGATATAAAAGTTATCAATGCAGAAATTTCAGCTGGCTTAATGGCTGAAGCTGCACGAATAAGACCCGGTATTGTTCAACAAAAGATCGAAACATACAGTAATCTTCCTTTTGAAGATGGTTTTTTTGACAGGGTTCTAACGCTTGAAACACTTGAACACGCTGCTGATCCTCTGGCTTTTTTGAATGAGCTGAAGCGTGTTAGCGCTACGGATGCCAGAATGGTTTTAAGCTGTCCGCCCAATACGAGCGAAATCCCGTATCGAATTTACACAGCACTTTTTGGAGGACATGGCGAAGGGCCACACAGGTTTTTACATTCAGAAGAAGTTAAAGGCATGCTGCGCAAAGCTGGATGGAAACTGCTTCTGCATAAGTCAACTGTATTGATTCCGGTTGGTCCGGAGGTGTTGCAGCAATTTGGAGAGCGCATTATAAACGCTTTTCAAGGCAGCATTCTTTCAGAGTTTGGTATCCGTCAGTTTTATATCTGTGAAAAATATTGACAAACTATATAAGGTGATGCATTCGCATCTCTGCAACCGTTGTGGCAGTTGTGTCGGTCTGTCAGATGGCGCGATTGTTTTTGAAGACAAAACAGGCGATTATCGCCCTGTGATAAAAGCAGAGATTGATGAAAAAACGGCAGAAACCCTTTGGGAAGCCTGTCCTGGAAAATCCTTTAATTTTCCATCCTTCAGAGAGGAGTTTTACCCTGAAGTACCAAATTTCAATACTTTCATTGGCCCTTACCGCCAAATTGGAATTGGCTTTGCAACGGATTCGCAAATACGACAGCAGGGTGCTTCGGGAGGTATAATTTCCGCTGTACTCATCTGGCTTCTTGAAAGGAAAATGATTGATGGAGCGGTCGTTTTGGGTATGTCGAAAAAGGAACCGTGGCTTACGCAAGCATTTATTGCAACTACAAAAGAGGAGGTTCTGGAAGCAGCACAAAGTAAGTATATCATAAGTTCAGTAAACGATATTTTGCCCGAAATTAATAGGTTTGAAGGTAAACTTGCTTATGTTGGCCTGCCCGGACAAATACAATCGATCCGGAAATTGCAGCGCATGAAACATCCTTCGGTTCGAAATATTGCATACATTTTCGGTCCGTTCTATGGCAATACACTTCATTTTTCATCAATTACAAGTTTTTTAAAAACCTATAAAGTCAGCGATTACCGCGAAATTACAAAACTGTATTTCAGGCATGGCGAATGGCCGGGAAATATGCGTGTTGAACTAAAAAGCGGAAGGTTAATTGAGCTTAAAAAGTTTCACGCCAACTACCTCATTCCATTTCACATACTTCGGAACAGTCTTTATTGCACCGATCTGACCAACGAGTTCACTGACCTTTCAGGAGGCGATGCCTGGGCGCCTGTGTATGAAGAAAGAGGAAAAGGCTTCTCCATAATTATAAGTCGCTCAGACAAAGGAGACGACATTCTGAATCGCATGCTGAACGAAGGCACCATAAAAATGGAACCTATTAGTGCTCAAACGGCCATTGAAATGCATTCGCATGGATATGACTTCAAAAAAAGAGGAGGTTTCATCCGGATTCATTTCAGAAGAATGCTTGGCAAAGAAGTACCCGATTTTGGCTACGAACTGAAAGGATTCGGTTTTTCACGCTATTTGATGGAGTTTGTCATCAGTAGCCTGTTTATCTTGATGGGAACCAAAGTTGCCCGCTGGACAGTAGAAAAAATTCCACCTTATATTATTGGTGGAATCTTTGAGCGCACACGCAAAATCTGGAAAAAATCTACTTATAGTATTAAACGAAAGGAGCTTTGAGAAATGGGTAAATCAACCCGCAGTTTCATTCTGAAAATTATTGGCTCAGCGCTGATACTTTGGCTGTTGTTTCGTTTCATTGATTTTGACCTTACGACTTTTTTTGAAGTGTTTAAGGACATGAACCTTCCGCTTTATTTGTTTTCTTTGAGTGGGGTTGTCATTGTGCTGGCAATAAAAAGCTATCGATGGCATATGATTATTCGTGCTGAAGGGCAGTATTATCCGGTTTTTAAATCCTTTGGCGCCTATATGGCTTCATATACAATTGGTATCGTTACACCAGGAAGAATCGGAGAGATTGCGCGTCTTTATTACCTCAGACAGGATTGTCCGATTGGATTTCAACCGGCTTTCAGAACTATTGTCAGCGATCGTGTGTTTGATTTGGGCGTGCTGGTGATGATGGCAATTGCCGGAATACTTCATTTTGGTCCACCGGGAGTTGCAAACCCTTACATCGCAGTATCAGCAGGAGTTTTGCTGTTTTTCGCCGGATTGATATCAGTTGTATTGATAATTCGCAAGGTGCTAAAAATAAAGCGTTTTGAGCATTTATCTCCGCTCGTTTTTGTGCATGATAGTCTGAAAATCACCATTGGACTCAAATCTTTAAAGTATTGGCTGATTACTTTCATTGCTTATCTGGCTTTCTATTTTTCAGTCGGATTGATTTTTATGGCTCTGGACATTGAGATTGCTTTGGTCGATATTGCAATTGTTTTGAGTGTGGTCGGATTGGCGACAATCCTTCCGATTTCGTGGGCGGGCATTGGTACGAGAGAAATGACGCTTGTTTATCTGCTGGCTTTTTATGGCATTTCCTCCGAGATTGCCCTTTCTTTCTCATTGCTTCAGTTTTTAGCTTTTTTCCTTTGGGGAAGTTTGATTGGACTGGTTTTTTGGATACTTATGCCAGTTTCATTAGAGAAGGTGAAGGAGGACAGCGAGACGTTGAAAGGGATTTTCAGAAAAGCAAGACATAAAGATAAATCTGAGCAAAATAAATTTTAATGAATTCGCATAATTTGAGATTATGCTGCGTTTATGTGAGGAATATGGGAATTTTTTACAAGTTTAAGATTTGGTATTTTGATTTTTTACGTGTTTTTAAACAGCGTATGAAGTTGTCTTTGGTGATAATCTTGTTGCTTGGCATCGCTGCCACAATGACCAATATCAATAACCATCTTTATAAAAGAGATCATGGCGTCGTGGTGTCCGATGTGATTGGATATTATGGTTATCTTCCGGCAGCATTCATTTACAAAGATCTTTCATTAAGTTTTATCAGCGAAAATCCAGCCTCTTTTGTGGGCAAAATACATGTTCACGCAAGTCCGGATGGCGGCAGATATTTCAAAATGACAATGGGCCTGGCATTCCTGTATTTGCCTTTTTTTATGTTAGGTCATTTTTCCGCATGGATCAGTGGTGCTGCGATGACGGGATTTTCGACGCCCTATTTTTTTTGGCTGCAATTCAGTTCATTGTTTTATCTGCTTATTGGGTTATTAATTCTGCGTTCAGTCTTGCTGAGATACTTCAAAGAAGCTTTGGTGGCCTTTGTTTTGCTTGCAATTGTTGCCGGCACCAATCTTTTTTATTACGTCACCATAGAGGCAGCAATGTCACATGCATACAATTTTTTCCTGTTTTGTCTTTTTATTTGGCTTACCATCCGTTGGTATGAGCAACCAACAGCAGGAAATTCAATTTTTGTGGGATTGGTATTTGGATTAATTGCACTCATCAGACCGACCAATGGATTAATTGTGATATTTTTTCTTTTATTCAATATTTCCAAAAAAGGCCAGTTGGTGAGGCGGATGAAGTTTTTTCTTGAGATTTGGCCTCAGATTTTATTAATTGCTCTTTTTGCCTTTTTGATTGTGTTACCACAGCTGTTTTTCTGGAAGTATAGCACAGGAAGCTGGATTTTTTACTCTTATGGTAATGAGGGTTTTTTCTTTGACAGCCCACAGATATTAAAAGGGTTATTCAGCTACAGAAAAGGTTGGCTGCTATACACGCCAATAATGATTTTTGGCCTGGCTGGAATATATTTTCTCAGAAAAAGACTGCCTGCATTTTTTCTTCCCACCCTGATTTTCTCCGTGTTAAATATCTACATTATCTATAGCTGGTGGGACTTCTCGTATGGCGGAAGCTTTGGTTCCCGGCCTATGATAGATTCATACGGTTTAATGGCGATTTCCATGGCTGCCATGATCGATTCGGTTCAAAAAAACCGTAAAATCTTTGGCTATCTACTGAAAGGACTGATGTCGGTTTTAATTCTTTTCAGCATATTTCAGACATTACAATATAAATACCAGGCAATTCATTTTTCGGAAATGTCAAAAGCCGCCTATTGGCATAGTTTTGGAAAAATAAAAGCTGACAAGAATTTTTTCGATCTTCTGGAGCCACTTGATTATGCAAGCTTAATTCGCGGTGAATATGCAACAAAACCAAAAATCCGCAACTGGATTTATGATCAGGCCGATAATAATTTTGAAAGCTTAAGCAGAGATGGGGCACATTTTATTTCTGAAGACAGAAAATATCAGTTTCAAACCTTTAACAGTCAATCTGATATCAAAGCAAGAAGTGGAAAATATTCTTCAATGCTTTTTGGAGATAGAAACTTTAGCAGTGGGATAGATTTTTTCGTGAGTCCGCTACAGAAATACAGAATAACTGTTTGGAAGAATCCATCTGATGCCCGTGCCAGTCTTGTGATGTCGTGCTTAAACACTGAGGAGTTTTATTCTTTGAAACAAGAAGCCGATTCAACGGATGCTGATGGATGGGGTAGAATTTCATTTGAAGTAGAAATTCCGGCAAAAGTTACTAAAATGTATCGCGTTTATGTCTGGAACAAAACCCAGGATACTGTTTTCTTTGATGACATGAAGATTGAGTTGCTGCGATAGAAATTTTTAGTGTTGCTATCAGGAATTACCGGTTATTTAATTCAATTTTCATAGATTGTAGAGGTATTTGAATAAAATTCCATTTTTATTCAAACTTTGTTTTACCAGCTTTTTTTAATCTTATATATTTGCCTGTGAAACCAGCCATAGATGTGGCTTTGCTGTTTTTATGAGCTGGCTTTTTTTCAAAAAAAATTATCAATGGGAAGCAGGAGAAGTTTTATTCGCAAGTCTCTTTTAGGAGCAATAGCCGCAGGCATAGGAAGTCGTTTTGGTTACGCAGAAAGTATTTTTGAGAATTCTTTAATGACTGATCCTGACGTGATAAGGCCAACAGTTATTTCTACCTGGTTTCATGGTTTGGAAGCCAATGAAGCTGCATGGAAAATTATGCAGAATGGGGGCGCGGCCCTTGATGCCGTTGAAAAGGGCGTGAATGTTTCCGAAGCTGATCCAACTGTGAATAGTGTTGGTTATGGCGGACTTCCGGATGCAAGCGGTCACGTAACTTTAGATGCCTGCATCATGGGACCTGACGGAAATGCTGGTTCTGTGGCTTATCTTCAACATATTTTGCATCCGGTTTCTGTTGCCAGACTTGTAATGGATAAAACCCCGCACGTGATGATTTCAGGCGATGGTGCGCTGAAATTCGCTCTGGACAATGGATTCAAGAAAACAAATTTATTGACCCCTGAAGCCCGGAAAGCATGGAAAAATTGGAAAAAATCGGGATCACCCTATGCACCCGGTGCAAATTGGGAAAATCATGATACAATTGGTCTTTTGGCAATCGATCACAAAGGAAATCTTGCCGGAGCTTGCACAACAAGTGGAATGGCCTTCAAACATCCCGGAAGAATCGGTGATTCACCCATCATAGGTGCCGGTTTGTTTGTTGATAACAAAGTAGGCGCTGCAACCGCCACTGGCGAAGGCGAAGCGGTAATGAAAACCCTTGGCTGCTTTCTTGTAGTCGAATTTATGAGAAATGGAATGTCACCTCAAAAAGCCTGCGAAGCAGCTGTGGCGCGCTTGCTGGAAACAATTCATATACACGAAAATTTGCAGGTGGGATATGTTGCTGTAAATAAAGCAGGCGAAACAGGTGCATTCTCTCTTAAACCTGGTTTTCAATATGCTTTGTTTCAGGATAACGAAAACAAACTTTTGGATGCCCCCTATCTGATGGAATGAAAAGGCTTGATTGCGCTTTCTAAATTATGAAGCAATTCAGTTGCCTCCGTCTGAATTGAGTCTCAACTGAATGTTTTTATCGCTTGCAGTTAAGCCTCAACAGTCTATCTTTGCAAAAAAATTTTGATATGGAAAATCAGCTGCAGCCTATAGAACCTGCTGATATTGCAAAGCTTTCACACCTTGACAGGGACACACTTGCTTCGAAGCTGAAAATTTTTATTGCCGATCTTTTGGAACATGATTTCGAACGGCTTTGTGCGTTAATGTATCGTCATGATGTGAATGAATCAAAGTTTAACCTTGCGCTGATGTTGCGAACCGACAATGAAAGAGCCGAAGCCATCGCCCATTTGGTTATAGATCGTGAACTTGCTAAGATGGAGTCCAGAGCGGCGTATGCAAGAGAAAAAAACAAAAATAAACTCAACGACTGACAAGAATGATGGAATTTGATAATAGTACAATTCTTTTTGCTTTTTCTTTGACGCTTTTCGCTGGTCTTTCCACTGGAATCGGAAGTGCCATTGCTTTGATGGCTAAGCGCACCAACATCAAGTTTTTGACTATTTCGCTTGGCTTTTCTGCCGGGGTGATGATTTATGTTTCATTTGTGGAAATTCTTCAAAAAGCCCGTACAGTGCTTATTGCTGATATGGGTGAAGTTGCTGGAAACTGGATGGCAGTCGGAGCTTTTTTTGGAGGAATTTTACTTATCGCTTTAATTGACAAATTCATCCCAAATGTCGAAAACCCGCACGAAATCAAGCGCGTGGAAGATATGGATGATGAGCAGAAGAAAAAGCGAAAACTAAATCGTGTTGGAATGTTTACTGCACTGGCAATTGCAATTCACAACTTTCCTGAAGGATTGGCTACTTTCACTGCTGCACTTACCGATCCAGGGCTGGGTGTTGCTATTGCAGTTGCCATCGCGATACATAATATTCCTGAAGGCATCGCAGTTTCTGTGCCGATTTATTTTGCTACGGGAAATCGCAAAAAAGCATTTTGGCTTTCCTTTAGCAGCGGTTTGGCCGAGCCTGTGGGTGCGATAGTGGGTTTTCTCATTTTAATGCCATTCCTGAGTCCTATGGTTTTTGGGTTGCTTTTTGCCTTGGTTGCAGGCATCATGGTGTTTATTTCATTGGATGAATTGCTGCCCGCAGCCGAAGAATATGGGGAGCATCACCTTTCAATTTATGGACTTGTGGCAGGCATGGCTGTCATGGCAATAAGTCTTTTGTTGTTTATATAAAGCCTTTTGCTGCTTTCCTCACTCTTCTGCAACAACCAATTTGCTTACATAATCAAATCCTTCCACTGTAACTTTTATCAGGTACAATCCGGGTTTCAAATTCCTTTCTATCAGTTGTAACTGATGCCAACTTCCTTCCTCCTGATAAATCTGTTTACCTTTGCTGTCGTAAATGATTAAGGACGCAACTGCTTCGTTATGAATACCTTCCAGATTCAGAAGAAAAGGCGCATTGCCTGGATTGGGCTGAACCTTTAGGCTGTTTTTTCTGTCTGGTCTTTCTTCCGTATTCCCGATTACAGAAACGCAGCCTATAAAAGAATCAAGCGGAAGTTCTGATGTTTCAAGGGTGTAATCTGATACATTCCCAGTTTCTTCTGATGTGTATGTAAGCGGTTCAAAATTAATTGGATAATCAATTGCAGGGCTTGACATTGGTTCAGTGCAACTGATGCCTTCACCTATGTCATTTACTCTTACAAATCCAATTTGTGGTACTAAAACATCTTTTACAGCTAATATGGATCCATTGCCGATGAACATGTAGCCTCCATCTGACAATGGTTGAGTATCATATTGGGTCATATAAGAAAGTTGACTCCAAATGGATTCGCCTTCTGGGTTGATGGCAATAACAGTGCCTACCATGTAAGGAATGGAGTAACTGACTAGTAAGTTTCCTGATGCATTTTGCCTCATTCTTGGCCTGTAGTCTGGTTCATTCGCGGCTCCTATTCCGGTATATCTTTTACTCCAAACAATCATGCCTTCATTATCCATGCTTAAAACAAATGCTGAAGCATCGAAAGCTGTTCCACTGATAAAGATCAAGCCATCATTTGACAACATATCAATGCTACTGCTGTTGGAGGATGGGTTATCCGATGTTCTGCGTTTGGCCCATATCAGGTTACCCTGAGCATCAGTTTTGACAATGCACATTTCCTGAGCCCAGCTGCTGTTTCCCTTTGTCAGGCCAGCAATCAGGATGTCTCCATTCTGAGTTTCTGTTATTGCCACGCCTACTTCTTTGCCACTCTCCAGGCTGTAGGTCATACTTGCAACCAAATCGCCTATCGGACTAAAACGTAGGAATAGCAGCTTTTTGTTATAAGGATAGGTGCTTTGCATGGTATGACCTGTAAGGAGGATGTCGCCATTGGCACTAAGGTGCATTCCGCTTGCAAAAGAAGTTGTCTCGTTCTGGTATTTTTTCGTCCAAAGGATATTGCCGGCAATATCTATTTTAAAAAGCAGAATTGAATTCGAAATACCGTTGGCACAAACCACAAAATGACCATCTGCTGTTCGGAGGATATCTTTCGGAATTGCATATCCAGTACTTTTTGACCAGTGCAGTGTGCCTGCTGCATCAAAAAGATGTAAGCCGCCATAGTATGGGCCACTGGCAATAAGAATGCTGTCATTGCCAGCCATTGCGGTGGCTTGCACATGGCTGCCGTTATCATTACTGTGATATACTTTCGAAAAACGGTTGTCTTGTGCGAAGGTGAACACTGTGTTTACAATCAAAAAAATTACAATAAGTGGCAGGTTTTTTTTCATTTCAATTGGTTTTAGAGTTCAGCTACAAAGTTAAGTTTAATTAAAACAAAACAGCCCGTTACCATAAGCAACGGGCTGTTTTTTCTCAATTAATTTCAGCTTACGAAATTGAGATTTCTCTGTTGATGGCCACTTTAGCTTCCTCGCGTTTTGGCAGTGCAATGCTCAGGATTCCATCTTTGTAGTCTGCTTTGATTTTTTCAAGATCAACTGTTTTTGGCAAAGTGAATGAACGGTCGAAAGCATTGAAATGAAACTCTTTACGGACAAATCTTTCATTCTTTTCTTCGCTTTCAGTTTTCAACTCCGAAGAAATTGTCAAAACATTGTTGTCGAGGTTGATTTTGAAATCTTCTTTTCTGAGACCGGGGGCGGCCATATCAAGCATGAAACTTTCTTCGGTTTCACGGATATTTACTGATGGCATCATTCCACGGTTTTCCATTTGACGGGTGAAGAAATTTTTGTCGAGATCTTCCATCAATTCGCTTAAAAAGCTTGCAGGATGCTGATTAAATCTGATAAGGTTCATGGTTTGTTCCTCCATTATTTTAGTTAGTAATTAATTTTTATGTTTACGACCTACATTTTGTCAAATTATATTCCAAATGGCCTTTTTTATCATTTTCATCAAATTTAATGACATTATGTCTTATCAATCCCAAAATCAGCATGACAATATGGCCGAATACGAATATTTTAGGATTTGTTAACAATATATGAATCAATAATTTAATCTATTTTAAAGAGAATCATCAAATGGTTAACTATTTTTGTCGTTCAATTTAACATCCTTTGGACGACCTGAGAAAAGTTTTACGACCCGGACGAATAGTCTATCCTGTGCTTATTGGCATTGGAGTGGCCTCATGGATGTTATACAAGAATTTTGATAAAGATGCCTTCAGTTTTTTTGCATGGTCATGGGCTGCTGCCGCAGGATTGGCTGCTGCGATGCTAATGATGGTTGTCCGTGATCTTGCCTATATGTACCGCATTCGCATTCTCACCAACAACCAACTCAGCTGGAAACAGGCATTTCAGGTGATTATGCTTTGGGAATTCAGTTCAGCTGTATCTCCATCGATTGTTGGTGGAACTGGACCGGCAATATTTTTTCTTTACAAAGAAGGTATAAATACCGGAAAAAGTACGGCAGTTATTTTAACAGCGATTTTCCTGGATGAGGTGTTTTTTATTTTGATGGTTCCGATTCTATATCTGGTGTTTGGAAACAATGTTTTTCCACCCGATGAATCATCTTTTTCTACTGGAATACAACTTGCTTTGATCATTGGATACGGGGTTATTTTTTTATACACTTTATTGCTTACCTATACCCTTTTTATCAATCCGTATTTTTTCAAATGGTTGTTATCTTTCATTTTTCTCTTGCCGCTATTAAGACGTTGGCGAACACGCATGCGTAAATTAGCAAATCAAATGATTATTACTTCTAATGAGTTAAAAGACAAGACTTTAATTTATTGGGGGAAAGCCTTTTTCGCTACTTTTCTGTCATGGACAGGTCGATATTGGGTTGTTAATTTTATGTTTATGGCCTTCTTTATGAAGCACCTGAGTTTATCTGACCACTTCCTGATTTATGCCAGGCAGCTGACAATGTGGATTATATTATTGGTAAGTCCGACTCCCGGAGGGAGTGGGGTTGCAGAATTGGTTTTCAGCGATTTTTTAGGCGATCTGCTTCCAAATGCCGTTTGGGCAGTGCCACTTGCCTTGCTTTGGAGGTTGCTCAGCTACTATCCTTACCTGTTTATTGGAGCTGTTGTGCTTCCTGGCTGGGTCAAAAGGGTGTACAAGGAAAAGCCCGTTTACAGAAAAATTGATTGATTCTTTACGCTTTGCTTGTAACCTTAGCATTAAATTAAGTCTGCTTTCACAATCAAATACTTGTAGCTGAAAGAAATTTCTTTTTTTTGCAGCAAAAGCACTGATTTTCCTTAATTGTAAAACTGATTCTAGCTACATTTGCAATCTTCAAAATAGCCATGATTCAACGCATACTCATTATTCAGACAGCATCCATCGGGGATGTGATTTTGGTGACGCCTGTCATCGAAAAGATGCATAATTTTTATCCCGAAGCAAAAATTGACCTTTTAATCAAAAAAGGTTTTGAAGATCTTTTTATGGGTCATCCCTTTGTTCAAAATTTATGGCTTTGGGAAAAAAGTCACAAAAAGTACAAGAACCTTTACTTGCTGGCTAAAGAGATTCGGAAAGCTAAATACGACATTGTTATCAATGCACAGCGTTTTGTTTCGACCGGATTTTTGACGCTTTTCAGCGGAGCCCCGGTTTGTATTGGATTTGATAAAAATCCACTCAGTCTTTTTTTTACTAAAAGAGTGAAGCATCTGATTGGAAATGGCAAAATGAATTCCCATGAGGTTGATCGTAATCTGGCATTGGTAAGCCATATGACCGATTATAAAACACAAACCCCAAAACTCTATCCAACTACTGAAGACTATGCCCGCATGTCGCCTTACAAGACTAAAGCTTATATCTGCGTAGCACCTGCCTCCCTTTGGTTTACCAAACAATTTCCTGAGCAGCAATGGGTTGATTTTATAAAGAAATTACCTGAATATTTACACGTTTATTTGCTGGGTTCGAAATCGGATGTTAACCTGTGCAACACAATTATTAAAGATAGTGAGCACGCTAATTCGATCAATCTTGCCGGTAAACTGAGCTTGCTTGAATCAGCTGCATTGATGCGGGATGCACAAATGAATTTTGTAAACGACTCTGCACCAATGCATCTCGCCAGTTCAGTGAACGCAAAAATGACAGTAATATATTGTTCCACAGTACCTGAGTTTGGTTTTGGGCCACTCTCAGATGATTCAGTTATTTTGCAAACAGATGAAAAACTAAAATGCCAACCATGTGGTTTGCATGGGCATAAAGAATGTCCTGAGAAGCATTTTAGGTGTGCAACAAGTATTCCAACACAAAAACTTTTGGAACGCATATGAATACTTTTGATGAAGAAATAAAACTTGCGGCTGATGCGCTGAAAAAAGGAAAGGTTATTTTGTATCCGACAGATACAATTTGGGGAATAGGCTGTGATGCAACAAGTTCTGCAGCTGTTTCCCGACTTATTAAAATAAAACGGAGAACTGACAACAAAAGCCTCATAGCATTGATCGATGAAACAGATCGCATCACCGATTATGTTAAAGTTGTACCTCCAATTGCATATGACCTGATCCAAAATGCAGCCAATCCGATCAGTATAGTGTTTCCTGGAGCCAAAAACATTGCTAAAAACGCCTTAGGTCCCGATAGTACTGTTTGCATTCGTGTAACTGACAGCCAATTTTGCAAACAGCTTGTTAGAGCTTTTGGAAAACCAATCGCATCTACCTCAGCCAATGTTTCAGGAGAGCCAACACCGCTGTTTTTTGCCAAAATATCTGAAGAGATCAAGAAAAATGTTGATCATATTGTGGGTCTCTATCAGGATGAAATCAAGATGCCCAAAGCAACAACTATCATAAAATTAGATGTTAACGGTCAGTTTACAATTTTAAGACATTAACTCTTTTCTTGCTTTCGGCACGATTCTGCTGAACACAAATATATTTTTGGTGTTTATATTGTTATGAAAGTCAACAATACATTGAAATTTCTGCAACCGATGCCGGAGTATAATAGCCGTCACACTTATTTAGACTTGATATAAATTAAACAAATTTTGTACTTTTGCACCCCTGAAAACGCCGTTTTAGGCATTAAAAGTAACGACGATGACACAGAAAAGAAAATTTTCACTAGAAAAAACCGATAAAGAAACCCTTAGCAAATGGTACAGCCTGATGACCCTTGGCCGCCAGATTGATGAAAAAGCTCCGAACTATTTAAAACAAGCTTTGGGGTGGTCTTATCATGCACCCTACGCAGGTCATGATGGAATTCAACTTGCAATAGGTCAGGTTTTTGAGCGCAACAACGACTTCTTGTTTCCATACTACCGCGATATGTTGACGGCTATTTCAGCCGGACTCACAGCCGAGGAAATTATCCTGAATGGTATCTCAAAGGCCTCAGATAAAGCAAGTGGCGGCAGGCATATGTCGAACCATTTTGCAAAGCCTGAGTGGAATATTCAGAATGTTTCATCTGCAACAGGCAATCATACATTGCACGCCGTTGGAACAGCACGTGCCATTAAACGATATGGTGCAAAAGGTGTTGCCATAAGCTCACAAGGCGAGTCTTCTACTTCAGAAGGGTATGTTTTTGAAGCCATCAATGGCGCTTCAAACGAAAAACTTCCCGTTTTGTTTGTCTTTCAGGACAATCAATATGGTATATCTGTGCCACAAAAAGACCAGTCTGCAAATCGTCGTGCCGCAGAAAACTATCGGGGTATAAGAAATCTGAAAATTATGTACTGCGATGGCAAAAATGTATTCGATTCAATGAATACAATGTTTGAAGCCAAAGAGCACATCGAAAAATTTGGTGAACCGGTGATAGTGCATGCCAACTGTGTTCGCATTCATTCGCATTCCAATTCTGATAAGCATGAATTGTATCGTGATGATAATGAGCGTCAATGTGTTAGACTTTCTGATCCACTTGAACGATTCAAAATTCAATTGCTTCACTCAGGCAAATTCACAGAAGCAGATCTTAAAGCGTTGGATGATGAAGCAAAAAAAACGATCTCTGCTGCACATAAAAAAGCCATCGTGGCACCCGATCCTACACCTGAATCAATTCACGATTTTGTAATTCCTGAACCATATATGCCTGCCAAATATGTTGATGGAACGCATGATGGCTCACAAGGACAAAAAATGAAATTTATTCAGGCACTGAATGAAACCCTTAAAGCCGAATTTCGCCACAATCCGGATACATTTATCTGGGGTCAGGATGTTGCCAATAAAGATAAAGGCGGAATCTTTAATGTTACCAAAGGAATGCAACAGGAGTTTGGTAAAGGAAGAGTTTTTAATGCTCCTATTGCTGAAGATTTTATTACCGGTACTGCCAACGGAATGAGTAGGTTTAACAAAAAAATTCGCATCGTTATCGAAGGTGCTGAATTTGCTGACTACTTCTGGCCTGCAATGGAACAACTTGTTGAAACTTCACATGATTACTGGCGCAGCAATGGTGCTTTTGCTCCAAATGTTGTTATCAGACTTGCTTCCGGAGGATATATCGGTGGTGGGCTTTACCATTCTCAAACCATCGAAGGGGCTTTAGCAACTTTTCCAGGTTTGCGCATCGTTTATCCATCCTTTGCTGATGATGCTGCCGGACTTATCAGAACAGCCATGCGTTCCGAAGGCCCAACCATTTTCCTCGAACCAAAAGCCTTATATAACGATCCGTTGGCCGAAACAATGGTGCCTGACGATTTTGAAGTGCCTTTCGGCAAAGCAAGAGTTCGTCGTGAAGGCAGTCATTTGAGCATAATAACCTATGGCAATACGACACATATGGCTTTGCAGGTGGCTGAACGTATAAGCAAAGAAAAAGGACTGGAAATTGAAGTGGTTGATATTCGGTCAATCATTCCGCTTGACAAAGAGTCAATATTGAATTCTGTCAAGAAAACAGCACGTGTCGTTGTGGTACATGAAGACAAAGTTTTCGGTGGTTTTGGCGGTGAATTGGCCGGTATTATTGCCGATGAAGGGTTCAGTTATCTTGATGCGCCCGTAAAAAGAGTTGGTTCAACATTCACACCGGTTGGATTTAATAGAATCCTTGAGAAAGCAGTACTTCCAGATGCTGAAAGAATATACAAGGCTGTAATTGAAACCCTTGAGTTTTAATTTCAAAGCTACTTTTTGATAGTAAAAGCTGTTTTCAGTTTTCTTAAACGAATCTCTGAAAGCAGCTTTTTCGCTGATATTAAGAGGGTTAACAAAGATTAACAAAAAGCACTTGTCATTTGGCCTGATTGCTGTTGATAAGCAGTACTTTTGAACTTAGAACAAATTTTAACTTAAGACATATTCATTTCACTTTGAAACTGCAATATGCGTTGACAAATTTCGTTTGTAAAATCGTTTTAAATCATTGAATATGAAAAGAATTTCTCACCTGCTGCTACTGACACTGTTCCTTTATGTTTCACTCTTTCCGGTTGAGACATTTTCGCAGGCATCAACTAAAACTGACACGAAAGAAACCAGCCAAAAATTTGCTGCTGCCCTTTTTTATATCGAAAACTTCTATGTTGACAGCACTAAGGCACCCAAGCTTGTTGAAACAGCCATCGTTAATATGTTAAAGGAACTTGATCCCCATTCAGCCTATCTTTCAAAAGAAGAGATTGATGCGGCCAATGAGCCCCTTGAAGGTAGTTTTGATGGTATCGGCGTAACTTTTCAATTGCATAAAGACACAATTTTGATTATTTCTCCTGTTCCCGGTGGACCTTCAGAAAAATTAGGAATCCAGGCAGGGGATAAAATTATAAAGATCGATGGCGAAGAGGCTTTTGGATCAAAGGTGAATAACAAATTTGTGATGGATCGTCTTCGCGGAAAGAAAGGTTCAATCGTAAATGTGAGTATTTTTCGCACTGGCCGCAAAGATTTGATTGATTATGCAATTGTTCGCGATAAAATCCCCATCAATAGTATTGACGCCACTTTTATGCTGCCTGGCAAAATAGGTTATATCAAGCTTAACCGTTTTTCGAAAACCTCAATGGAAGAATTTCAGGCTTCGATGGCTCAACTGAAAACGGAAGGCATGGAAGGGCTTATACTTGATCTCAGAGGAAATTCAGGAGGTTATCTCAACACTGCAGTTGAGCTGTCTGATGAGTTTCTCGATGCTGGAAAAATGATTGTATACACTGAGGGACTCAACAGTCCCCGGCAAGAATTTAAAGCTACGCAAAAAGGTGTTTTTGAAAAAGGCAAGCTCATTGTGTTAATCAACGAAGCGTCAGCATCAGCCAGTGAAATTGTTTCTGGCGCTGTGCAGGACTGGGACAGAGGATTGGTATTAGGTAGACGTTCTTTTGGCAAAGGATTGGTTCAACGACCTTTTCAGTTACCCGATGGTTCTGTTATCCGTTTAACATCTGCGCGATACTACACACCTACAGGGAGAAGTATTCAGCGCCCCTATGATGATGGAGTAGAAAGTTATTACAAGGATTTGTACGAACGTCATCGTCGCGGTGAGCTCGTTCACGCTGATAGCATCCATTTTCCTGATTCACTAAAATACACAACTCCTGCCAAGAGGGTAGTCTTTGGCGGAGGCGGAATTATGCCGGATGTGTTTGTTGCCTGGGACTCAACTCAATTCACTGATTATTACTCCAATTTAATTCGTAAGGGCGTTTTTAACCGCTTTTCGCTTGAGTATACCAACAACAATCGGGGCAGATTAAAGAAAACTTATCCAAAAGCCAGCGACTTTAAAACCAAGTTTGAAGTAGATGAGAAATTGATAGCAGCATTTCTGGAAATGGCCAAAGAAGAAAAAGTAGAATTTAACGAAGAGGAGTTCGGCAAGTCAGAAATTATCATCAAATATCAGATTAAAGCACTCATCGCACGAAATATGTGGGATATGAGTGCCTATTACGAAATCATGAATGAAATTGATGAAACTTTATTAAGAGCGATTGAAATATTAAATAAAGAGGATATTTTCTCTTATTTAAAGCTACCTTAAAACGATTTTAACAACAAAGAGAAAACTCTCTTTCCAGATTTTTTCAAAGATGGAAAGAGAGTTTTTTATTCTAATACCGAAAGGAGAAAGTAATAGTCCAATTATCGCTCACTCAATTGGCCTAACATTTCTATCCATCGGCATTATACCATTACAGCTTTTGGATTCATCTATAATTCACTTTGGTCTAATTTCTACCAGAATATTCTGGTATTTCCTGACCTTCGATCCAAGGTGCACCTGCTGCGGATAGTTTCCTTTCAATAGCCGGAAGGCTTTCTTTTCTTATCATCTCCAGTTTTTCTCTTAAAACTGAGAACTCTTTGCTGGCAATTTCAAGCATTCTTTTATGCGTTGCTGTTGGGCCATATGTAGAGAAGGAAGTACCCATATTAGCAGCAGATAACCTGTCATTAATGGTTGGGTCACTCTTTTCTCCTACTTTTTGTTTTGATCGATTACCATTCATTTGCGCATCAAAATCATAAAGTTCAGCTCTAAGATTACTGATGTCTTTCAAAATTTCGGATGGGTCGACCGGAGTGCGTACAAGCGCTTTTTCCATAAGATCTAATCTTTGGAGCACATTTTGAAGCACGATAGAAGCTGCACTAGTGCCTTTGCGGATGTTTTGCATTTCTTTCCAGAATGCTGCTGTTTCTGCAGGTTCTGATCCTTTGAGGCTTCCTTTGCGCAATGGTTTTACCTCAAAAAACTGAGGGCCAGCCAACATCTCAAAATTTCCATCCAGCTGTTTATACAATTCAACACTATATTTTCCCGGGGCAACCATTGGTCCACCTGAAAACCGTCCGCCGCTTCTTTCAGTCATCACTGTGTTTGCCGACATTTCCAAGTCCCAGGCAACACGATGAAATCCTTTGTTTTTTGGCCCTTCAAAACGAGTCATAATGTTGCCTTCAGAATCTTTAACTACAAACCAAATCGCTGGTTCAGGGCTTCTACGTTCTTTTTCTAAAGCGTCCCAGCCCGGAAATTTCACACCCTCTTGGCTGCGTTTTAATTCCGCTTCTTTTTCTTGCCTGATTTTTTCCACAGACTTATAACTTTCTGAAAGATAGACAGTAAATACAGCGCCAAAAGGAGGATTGTCTGCTACGAAATATGCATCGCCCTGACTTGCTTTTTTATCGTTTCCAAGCAACTGACGCGGAATGTACCAAAGTGCATCTCTTAATGGGAACAGAGTAGCTTCTTCCTGTAATTGCTTTTCGGTTACATATCTTAAAGGACTATAATCATCAAGAATGTAAAAGCCCCTGCCAAATGAAGCTGCAACAAGGTCATTTTCGCGTTTTTGAATGGCAAGGTCACGGAATGAAATAACTGGTAATCCGCCTTTTAACTGATGCCATTTTGAACCTGCATCGATAGTAAACCAAATGCCAGCTTCAGTTGCCAGAAACATCAATTCGGCTTTTTCATGATCCTGAACAACGCGCCAAAGAAGATCTCGTTCGGGAAGGTTAGCGCTGATCGACGTCCACGTTGTTCCTTTGTCTGTGCTTTTATAGATATAAGGTTTGAAATTACCTGATTTGTGGTCGTCCAGCACTACATAAACTGTTGAAGCATCAAAAAGGTCTGCTTTGATATCATTTACGAAAGCAGCGGCTGGAACGCCTTTTAGATCAGATACTTTAATAGCTTTCCAGTTTTTACCAAAATCTTCTGTAAACTGAATCAAGCCATCATCGGTTCCGGCCCAGATTACACCTTCTTTAACCGGAGATTCAGAAAGAGATGTAATTGTACTGAAATCGGACATAGCAAATAAATCCCAGGGTGAGTCCCAACTCCAGTTTTGATCCATCAATTTTTCTTCAATGCGTTCTCTGTTATTTGTCAGGTCGCCTGAAATAGGTTTCCAGCTATCACCTCTGTCTTCAGACTGCCACACACGCTGCGAAGCAAAAAATAGTCGCTCCGGTTTGTGTGGACTTACCAGAATTGGGGCATCCCAGTTGAACCGCTCTCTGCCTTCATTTTCGTCAGGCTGGGGTTTGATCAACACAATTTCGCCGGAAATACGGTCGTAACGAACAAGATTTCCTTGTTGCCACTGCGAATACACTATGTTTGGATTGCCAGGCTCAGTAGCTGGCTGATGCCCATCGCCAAAAAGAGTTACGAACCAGTCTGCATTTCTGATACCATGCACATTATCTGTGCGCGATGGCCCGCCCTGCGTGTTGTTGTCCTGTGTTCCACCATAAACATTGTAAAAAGGCTCATCATCGTCAACAGCAACTTTGTAAAACTGGGTCACAGGTAAATTGGCAACAAATTTCCATGACTTGGTGAGGTCAAAAGTTTCATACAAACCTCCATCGTTGCCAACAAGCAAATAATTTGGATCATTAGATCTGAAAGCAATAGCATGATTATCAACATGTTTGTATTGCTCATTCATTCTTCTGAAAGTTTTTCCACCATCATCTGAGATCTGCATATATACATCGACAAGGTACAGACGGTCGAACTGATGAGGACAAGCATACAATTCCTGATAGTAATGTGGGCCTGTTCCGCCGGCAACAGCATCCGACATTTTAGTCCAGGAAGCGCCTCTGTTCGTGCTTTTATAAACACCGCCTGAACGTCTGTTCAGCTCAATTGCAGCATATACTACATCAGGTTTCTGAGGTGAAAGTGCCAAGCCTATTTTTCCCATATCTGATGAGGGTAATCCACGGCTAAGCTTATCCCAGTTTTGGCCGCCATCTTCCGAACGATAAATTGCGGTACCCGGACCTCCACCCATATAGGCAGCTACAGTGCGGTGTCTTTGCCATGTAGCTGCGTAGATTCTGTCTGGATTGCGTGGATCAATAAGTAAATCTGTTGCGCCGGTCCAGCTATCATCACCAAGAAGGCGTTTCCAGGTTTTTCCGCCATCCTCACTTTTATAGACGCCTCTTTCACCACCTTTTGACCAGAGCGGTCCTTGAGAAGCAACCCATATAATATCAGGTTTTGTTGGATGAACAATGATTTTGGAAATATGTTCTGAGGTTTTCAATCCCATATTTTTCCAGGTTTTTCCGCCATCATCACTTTTATAGATACCATCACCATAGCCAACATGCCGACCTCCGACATTTTCGCCGGTTCCAACCCATATTCGCTCTGAATTTGATGGGTCGATGGTGACACAACCAATGGAATAAGTTCCTTGAGAATCAAAAATAGGATCCCATGTAGTGCCTGAGTTTTCGGTTTTCCATACACCACCCGAACCAACGGCAACATACCAGATGTTGTTGTTGTCAGGGTGGATGGCAATGTCTGCAATCCGGCCAGACATCAGCGCGGGCCCGATATTTCTGAACTTAAAGCCTTGAAAAATGTCGGTTGCTCCAGCTTCTGCTGTTTTTTGGGTTTTTTGTGCATCAATGTTTGTGCTGACCGATAAAATAAAAATTGTCAATAGGAGGTAACGGGTAAAATTATTCATAATAAAGTGTTTTAGTGAGTAAAAATTATTTTCCAAGGTGCCAAAATAGATATTTTTTTAAATCACCACGAATAATATAAGTTTCCGGTGAAATAAAATTAGTATTGGAAGCTGCTTTCTTACAATTGGTTAAAAGGAAACCTCAAGCCTTATCAATTAAAGGTAAAATCGTTTTAAGATGATATATTGATAGACCCCATGAGGTAAAAAGAATTGCACATTTTTGCTTTCAGAAATAGCTTTACGAATAAAACTAGAGGAAACTTCTAATTGAGGTGCGTCTACTATTTTCACTGAAGGATGTTCTGAAAATTGACCTCCATCAGCATCTTTTCGCGGATACACGAGGATGTTGCAACTACCAAGTATTTGATTGTAGTTTTTCCATTTGTGAAAAGATTGTAATGCATCCATTCCGCAAATAAGGTAGAAATTATGGCTAGGATGTCTTTCAGTCAGCCGAACAAGTGTATCAATAGTATAGGAGGGTTTGGGCATATGAAACTCAATGTCAATCGCTCTGAATCGTGGGAATTCATCAATTGCTTTTGTAACCATGTCAAACCTGTCCTGTTCGGCAAGAAGGTTTTTTTTGTCTTTTAGAGGGTTTTGAGGAGAAACAATAAACCATACTTCTTGCAACCCGGCATATTCAAGCATATAATTGGCCAGCATCAGATGACCCTGATGAATGGGATTGAATGAACCAAAAAATAAACCGATTTGCATATTAAACTAAATTTGACGGACAGATATCACGTAAATCTCAAAAGCATTTTGCCTTCCGACATCGAGCCCAGATAGTGTTTTAATCCTTTGATTATTTCTTCCGGTTTAACCTGAATTGAGACAGGGCTTTCGATGTCGCCAGAGAGATGCATTTCGGTTAACAGAAGTGAAGCCTCAGCAATTTTCTGGCTTCCTGCACGCAAAAACCATTTGTTCAAATTAAAACCTTTTATGCGCAATTCTCTAAATATTAATGGAATAGAGCCGATTCCACCGATTTCTTTGCCAGAGAGTCCTCCATAAACAACCAATTCTCCATCCTCCGGCAAACAGCCTGCAATCAGGCCTGTCAATTCTCCGCCGACTGCATCAAATGCAATATCAACACACATTTCATCTATTTTTTTCTGAAGCGAATCCTTGAAGTTTTCTTCAGTCGAAACGAGCACTGAATCCCATCCCTTTTGGATCAGAGAATCAGCTGTTTTTGATTTTCTTACAATGCCTAAAGTCTTTATTTCGTGTTTTCTGGCAAAAGCATGCATAATTTCTGCTACTCTTCCCCCGGCAGCATTTATAAGAATCGCCTTGCTTTTTTTTGCCTGAGCCATCTCAAAAAGGCCAAAGGCTGTGAAAGGATTAACGAAAAAAACAGCTCCCTGCTCTGTGCTTAGTCGGTCATCTACTGGTATTATCTGGTTGATATTTAAAACAATGTATTCAGCCCAGGTGCCATAAGTAGCTGATTGTGAAAAACAAGAGACTCTTTTGCCGATAAGACTTCGGGCATGGCTTTCGGTACCTGCTGCAACCACTGTTCCGGTTCCTTCAAAGCCCGGGATAGCCGGCAATGGCTTTACGACATTGTATCCGCCAATTAAGAAAGCAATATCGGAAGGGTTGCAGGGAGCGGCTTCCATCCGGATAAGAAGGCTGTCAGCAGGAATTGCTTCAAGATGTTTTTCAACAACATGGAGCCCAAGTATTGCTCTTAAAACGTTCGCGTTGTATGCTGGCAACTCAATGGCATTGTAAGTTAACGGGAGCATAAAGTCTATAGTTCGTTAATAAACTTTGTGATTTTTTTGACAATATCTTCTTTGGCTTTTCCCAGGTCATCATTCACCAGAATCAGATCGAACTGTGATGCAAATTTCATTTCAGATGCAGCCTTGTCAATGCGTTTTTTTATACTTTCATCAGAATCCGTGCAGCGTTTTCGCAAACGGTCAGCCAACACTTCAATCGAGGGTGCCTGAATGAATATACATAGTGAACGGGAGCCATAATGCTTTTTAATATTCAGCCCGCCTATAACATCCACATCAAAAACGACATGATAGCCCAAAGAAGTGATTCTTTCAACCTCGCTGTAAAGTGTGCCATAAAACACACCTTCATACACTTCTTCCCATTCCAGAAAGGCGTTTTCTTTTATTTTTTGCTGAAAATCTTCTTTGCTTAAAAAGTAGTAATCTTTTCCGTTTGTTTCGCCATTGCGCATAGGTCTGCTGGTAGCTGAAATTGAAAAATGCAGGCTTTCGATGGCAGTCAGCAGATATTTTACCAGCGTTGTTTTACCAGCGCCGGAGGGAGCTGAAATGATCAGCAGCTTTCCGAGCTTGGATGCTTCCATAATTATAAGACATTGAAAAGTTGTTCTTTAACTTTTTCTAATTCATCTTTCATTTGCACAACAAGCCGCTGAATGGCTGCATCATTGGCTTTGGAACCAAGTGTATTAATCTCTCTGCCAATTTCTTGTGTAATAAAACCAAGCTTTTTCCCTGCCAAATTTTCACCTATGGTTTCAAAGAAATAATTGCAATGCTGTTTTAGTCTGACTTTTTCTTCGCTGATATCCAGTTTTTCGAAATAGTAAATCAATTCTTGTTCAAATCTGTTGGCGTCAAACTTCAAGTGATCCGACACATCATTAAGGTTTTTCTGTAAGCGGTTCTTGAGATTTTCATTGCGCAGAACTTCGTGCTGCCCAACCTCTTCAAGTAATTGCAATATGCGCTCAACTCTTGGTTTCATGTCTTTTAGCAACACTTGCCCTTCCTGAAGCCTGAATTCATCAAACCGTAAAAAGGCCTCTTGTGTAAGATTTAAAAGTTGTCCAAAAAAACTATCCGGCAAAACCGAATCTGCTGCAGCAAAGAAGCCAGGGAATTTTATTAAAATTGAAGCCACATCCGAAGGCAATCCAAACTGCAGATCAAGCGATAACTCTTTAAGCTGATCATAGCATGCAGCGGCAACATCCTTGTCAATACGAGCGCCTTTTTTGTGGTCTACATCCTCAATTGTTACAGTATAGTCAACTTTTCCTCTTTGAATTTTCTCTGTTAATTGATTCCGAAGGTCGAACTCCATTTGCTTCAAATCAGAAGGCAGACGCATTGCCAGATCCAATTGTTTGCTGTTAAGTGATCTAATTTCAACAGTAACTTTTTTTGAATCCAGTAGTTGCTGCGCTTTTCCGTAACCAGTCATCGAACGAATCATATTCACTTTTTGGCAAAGATATGTTAATTGGTTGTATATTATATCTTTCCACAGACCTTATTTTATGGTTCTGAATGTGTATACAATGCGAAAAAGTTTGTATTATTGCTCTAATTATGAGAATAGTCCGAAGTGTATTTTTCATCTTTATTTTGTTTGTTTTTTTTGGATTTCCAACCACTAAAGCAGACGAACTTAAACGTATTGACAGCATCAATCAGGTGTTAATAATGCAGAAAGGTTCCGACAGAGTAAAATCATTGATTGCATTGTCTGAAGCCTACCGCATAATATCTTTTGATAAATCGATTAAGACAGGCTTGGATGCGGTGGATTATGCGAGTGTCAATAACTTCGATGAACTTAAAGCTGAAGTTTATAAATCACTTGGAACAAGTGCGATGGAATCGGGCGATTATCTGCTTGCTTTGGATTATTACGCAAAATCCCTTGAAGCATTCGAAAAAGCTGGGAATTTCAATGAAATGGCTTTATTAAATAATTCAATTGGACATCAATATTTTTTATTATCCGATTATGATAGCGCAATCAGCTATTTGGAAAAAGCCTTGATGCTGGGGGAAAAAATTAACAGTGACTCAATCGCTATGATTGTTTCTAATACTATTGGAAATATATTTTACGAAACTGGCGCTTATAATAAGGCACTTGATGCATATTACAAGACTAAAATATTTGCAACTGAACTCAAAGAAGAAGCTGTTTATGCAAAAGTAATCATGAATATTGGTTTGATATATTGGCAATGGGATGAAAATGACAGAGCACTAAGTGAACTTAAAAGTGCGATTGAAATTTTCGAAAGATTAGAAATGAAGGAAATGCTTTCTCAAGCATTGAATAATGTTGGACTTATTTTCTTATACGATAAAGAGGAACTTGATACAGCTTCAATGTATTTTCGTCAATCACTTGAAATAAGAGAAATATATGGATCACCTGTTCCAATTGCAAATGTTTTAATCAATATGGCACTTGTATATGCCAGACAAGACAGCGTTGATAAAGCAGAGCAATATTTTCAAAGGACGCTGCAGATATATGAAACCGCGGGCTTAGTACAAGGAATCTTGCGCGTTTATTACCATTTGGGAGAGTTTCATCACAGATTAGAAAATTATAAACTTTCAAACGCTTATTTGGAAAAATGTATGGCAAAAGCGCTTGAACATAGAATAGAACAATACAATACGATCGTTTCAGATTTATTCATGAAAAACTATGAGGCTTTGGGCGATTTTCAATCTTTTCTAAAATATTACAGGGTCTTTAAGGTCAATCATGATACTTTGGTAAACCAATTTAACCTTGCGCAAGCCAGAGAATCACAATTGAAGTACCGAAATATAGAACTTTTTCAACAAGTTGAGCAGTTATCTGTGCAAACTACCGATCAACAAAAAAAACTAAATCTTTACCATTACGCATTCATTGCATTGTTGGGATTGCTTTTTACAGCAATGTTTGTTTACCTTATCATCCGCCAAATTAAGTCTTTAAAGATGAGTGGTGTTCAGGATAGTTCGGAACTTGTTCTCAGCCATGAAGATTCAGGCAACACTAAACAATAGTTTAACAAATTATGGACTTAATTAAAGAACCATATCATTTGTTTTCTGAACCAATCAGATACATCAATGTAATGATTGATGATATTCAAAATGCGAAGGATTATATTTATATTGAAACATATCGCATTGGAAATGATACTATTGGAATCAAATTCAGGGACTTGCTGACAAAAAAAGCTAAAGCTGGTGTTGAAGTAAAAATCCTCATTGATGCATGGGGTGGTTCCGGGGTTAACAATAATTTCTTTGATGCGCTTAAGAAATATGGTGGTGAAGTAAGGTTTTTTGAAAAGATCAAATACAACAGCGACATCTTCACGCGGAGTCATCGCCGTAATCATAGAAAAATGTTGATTATTGATGATGAGATTACCTATATAGGCTCATCCAACATCACTGAATACAATCTCAACTGGCGCGAATCGGTGCTCAGAATCACAGGGCCTATGACCTTGGCATTCAAAAAAATATTCCGACAGGATTTCAGCATCTACAACACTTATGTTTTTGTTAAAGCAAACTACCTTAGACTGATACGTTTTAACCAATTCGAGATTGTACGCGACATGCCTTCAATCTCAAAGCAAAGGATCATGAAGAAGTACATCCAAATGATTCGAAAGGCCGAAAAGACTGTGACAATACTTACACCTTATTTTCTGCCGGGATTTAATCTTCGAAAAGCCTTGATCGATGCATCACTGCGCGGTGTAAATGTAAAAGTCATCATTCCAAAGCGCTCTGATGTTGGTCTTGTTGATATATTACGCAATAAATATCTCGGACAATTACATCTGGACGGCGTTGAGTTTTTGCTTTATTTGCCGCATAATTTACATGCCAAGGTCATGCTGATAGATGATAAGTATTTTAGTCTCGGATCGCCAAATTTTGATTACCGGAGTTTTCGTTATATGTACGAAATCGTATTAATCGGCTCAGAGTATCTGATTGTTGATCAATTGAAAGAATATGTCACAAACACAATCGAAAACACTGAAATGTTCAATTTCGAACACTGGAAAAGACGCTCTTTAATTAATAAGATTTTTGAATATATTCTCCTTCCATTTCGTCATTTACTGTAATACAGTACTTAAGATCAAATCGTCAAGAATATTTTAAGCTTTACATGTCTCTTATGTCAGCAAGATTTCTTAGCTTTGCAGTTCTATTGTTATAATATTAACAAATAAGTATAAACTGTTTAACACGGAAACAAAATGACAGAAAAAATGACTTCACAGTTAGCCATCGAGCTCGAAGATAAGTATGGCGCACACAATTATCACCCGCTTCCGGTAGTTCTTTCCAAAGGAGAAGGTGCGTTAGTCTGGGACGTAGAAGGTAAAGAATATTTTGATTTTCTTTCAGCCTATTCAGCAGTTAATCAGGGTCATTGTCACCCAAAGATTATCAATGCACTCATTGATCAGGCAAAAACACTTACACTTACCTCAAGGGCTTTTTACAATGACGCACTTGGTGTTTACGAAAAGTTTATAACTGACTTTTTTGGTTATGACAAAGTGTTGCCAATGAATACCGGCGCTGAAGGTGATGAAACTGCACTTAAACTCTGCCGTAAATGGGCTTACGATAAAAAAGGCATAGCCGAAAACCAAGCTAAGATTATTGTTTGCGAAAATAATTTCCACGGACGCACCATTACTGTAATCAGCATGTCAACCGATCCTGATTCGAGAGGTGGTTTTGGACCATATACTCCTGGATTTGTCACAATTCCATATAATGATCTTGCCGCATTGGAAACAGCACTTGAAGATCCAAATATTGCAGGATTTCTGGTTGAGCCTATTCAGGGTGAAGCAGGCGTTTTTGTTCCGGATGAAGGTTATCTGAAAAAAGCCTACGAAATGTGTAAGGCCAAAAACGTTCTCTTTATCGCTGATGAAGTTCAGACTGGCATTGCCCGTACCGGCCGTTTGATAGCTTGTGAGCACGAAGGTGTCCGCCCTGATATCTTAATTCTTGGTAAAGCGCTCTCAGGTGGTGTTTATCCTGTTTCAGCGGTTTTGGCAGATGATGAAGTTATGTTATGCATCAAGCCAGGCCAACACGGATCTACTTTTGGAGGAAACCCCGTGGCTGCGCGTGTTGCAATTGCTGCATTGGAAGTAGTGAAAGAAGAAAATCTTGCTGAAAGAGCAGAGCACCTTGGCAAAATATTTCGTACAGAGATGAGTAAACTAATCTCTGAATGTCAGCTTGTTGCACATGTTCGCGGTAAAGGGTTACTCAATGCAATTATCGTTAATGACAGCCCTGAAAGCCATACAGCATGGAATCTTTGCGTAAAAATGGCTGAAAGCGGTGTGTTGGCAAAACCTACACATGGCAATATTATCCGTTTTGCCCCACCATTGGTTATCAGTGAAGACCAACTTCATGAAGCTATCAGCCGGATTCGTAAGGTGTTTCTTGAATACAAAATGTAATACCGAAAGGAGAAATGTAATAGGCCAATTATCGCTCACTCAATTGGCCTAACATTTCTATCCATCGGCATTATACCATTAGAGCTTTTGGATTCAACTATAATTCACTTTGGTATAATATCAATCCAGATATAAAAGAAAAGGCGCTTATTAAGCGCCTTTTCTTTTATAAGTCATTAATCTATAATGCTTTATTATAATTGTTTTCAACCTCTGACCAATTAATTACATTCCAGAATGCACTTACATAGTCAGGGCGTTTATTTTGATATTTGAGATAATAAGCATGTTCCCAAACATCAAGACCCAAAATTGGAATGCCCGGACAATCAGCAACATCCATCAAAGGATTGTCCTGATTTGGTGAGGAACAAACACAAAGGCTTTTGTCTGCTTTTACACATAACCAGGCCCATCCACTGCCAAAACGCGTTTTAGCTGCTGTGTTAAACTGTTCTTTAAGCTGCTCAAATGACCCAAAGTTTTTATCAATGGCTTCGGCCAATGCGCCTTTGGGTGTTCCGCCTCCATTTGGTGACATTACACTCCAGAATAATTCATGGTTAAAATGTCCGCCGCCGTTGTTACGGACTGCAGCAGGAAACTTGCTGATATTTTTTAACAGATCATCAAATGACATATCGGCCATAGGCGTGTCTTTTACTGCAGCCATAAGGTTGTCGAAATAAGCTTTATGGTGCCTTGTATAGTGAATTTCCATCGTCATGGCATCGATATGTGGCTCTAAGGCATTGAAATCGTATGGCAATGCCGGGAATTGAAGTTGGGTTACTTTTGAACTCATTGTATTTTGATTTAATTGATTAATGATGCAAAAATACGATCTAATTTAGAATTGTTTTAAATTAGATCTTAAACTTTAAACAAAATTAACAACTGAATGTTCAAAATTCAACAACAAGCTTAAGGTTAACTTGTCTTGGCGTAAGATAACTTGGAACTCCATACTGAATGTTGTTCACATCTTTTACCCAGGTGTATGAAATTGTGTTTCGGATTTGAAGGAGGTTAAAAACTTCCAGGCTTATCCACATGTTTTTTACATGGCGCAGAGCTGCTTTGTTTGAAATATTTTCTTCACTGATTAACTGTTTGCTGAAACCAATATCTACACGACGGTATTCAGGCATGCGGCGTGTTTGCTTATAACGTTCAGTATTTGGAGGACCAAAGGGCAGCCGAGAACCAAACAACATTTTAAGGTGAACTCTGAAAGATGGATAGTAGGGGATGTAATCCTGAAAGAAAACCGCAAACTGAACCCTTTGATCTGCTGGTCTTGGAATGAATCCCGGAAATTCACGCACTGTATCTGCTACAACTTTGTTTTCAGTAAAAAAAACTATTTTCTGGCCATCAGTATTCAGATAGTAATCAAAGAAATCACCTTTGATGTCTTCTGCAGTTTTCATGAAAGACAGACTGGCCCAGCTTTCGATGCCTTTTACAAATTCGCCGTTTACTTTCAAATCGATTCCGGCAGCGTAGCCCGTCGACTGCTGATCGGCATAATACCTGATGCGCACATTGTCAACCTCATAGGGGATTAGCTTGTCGAAATATTTATAATAAACTTCAGATGTAAATACAAATGGACGATTCCATGCCATGAAATCGAGGTCGCTACCAGCAACAAAATGGTAAGATCGCTGTGAACGGGCGTCTTCATACAAACTACCATCGAATAATCTCATTTCCCTGTAGAAAGGCGATTGTGAATAAACACCAGTCGCAAGTCTGAAAATCATCCTTTTTTCCCATTCCGGACGAATGGAAATATTTACTCGCGGACTAAGCAACCATTCATTGGCATATCCCCAGTAATTTAACCTTACGCCGGCTGTAAGGGTATATTCAGCGTTTTTTTCATCATAAAAACTCCATGACTGCTGTGCGAACGCATTCAGGTTGTTTATCCTTAGAATGTTGTTGGCTTTGGCAACATTATTCAGAATGAGATCAGTTTTTGGTGGATTTGGATTGCCAATATCATCTACAGGCCTTGGAAGTGTAAAACCAGCCGAATCAAGCAATTCCCACTCATTCATTCTGTCGTGAATGTACTGGAACTGATATCTTGCACCCCATTTAGTGACGCTGCGATCTTTGGCATACGTTCCTTTGTGTTCAATATTCACTGTTGTCGCATCAAAATAATTACGTGCATGGTCGATAAAAGTGCCAACACCTTGGGATTGTATTACATTGCCAAACTGCTCGCTACCGAGATTGGTTTCAAGTCTGCCAATCCAGTATTGCCCTTGTATGTCATAGGTTTCTGATTCAATGGTGTTATAAGCCGATGCAATAAGTTTAAGATCTGTATTATCATTTGGGCGGTGTGTAAGCGTTAGAGCACCCATCCCGGTTCGGTAGCGGTCAACTTCTTGTCCGTCGAAATAAATTGTAAGTCTGTATGCCTCCTGAATGGTTCCGAAATCAGTTTGGCGTGTTTCAGGAACCAGTTTATAATTGTTGCGTGAATAATAACCTAAAAGCGAAAGCTCCCAGTTTCGGTGAATGTTATAGTTTAGTAAAGTTTGGATATCTACAAAATTTGGTTTGTATTCTCCTTTTGTTTCAAGGGCATTCAATACATATTGTGTTGTTTTGTATCTGGCACCAAAAAGGTAATTCAATTTCATGTTCTTCGTAGCACCTTCAAAATGAACATCGCCACCCAAAAGGCTTACTGCAGCTGATGCAGCTTTTTCTGTGGGCTTTTTGTAAGTGATATCAAGTACCGAAGAAAGTTTGTCGCCATACTCCGCAGCAAAACCACCGGCTGAGAAGCTGATGCCTGAAACCAGTGCAGAATTCAAAAAGCTGAGTCCTTCCTGCTGACCTGACCGAACCAAAAATGGTCTGTATATTTCTATGCCATTTACGTAAACCAGGTTTTCGTCAAAGTTTCCACCTCTTACAGTGTATTGCGAGCTTAACTCGTTGTTTGATGAAACACCTGGAAGTGTTTTGAGAAGATCTTCGATGCCGCCGCTTACACCTGGAAGCAATCTGGCTGCTTTGGGATTTAGTTTTGTTATACTGCTGCTTTGCATGCGTGCATCGCGTACCTCAGCATCAGGCAAAGTTGTAGCAGTCGCAAAAAGTACGACATCGAGTTGCATTTCTTCACCTGGCTTCAGCCGTACATTTTGAAATGACTTCTTGTAACCAACAAATGAAAAAACCAGTGTAATATTTGCATTGGCTTCAATCTGAAGAGTATACTGGCCTCTGAAATCTGTAGTAATGCCGCCAGCAGCGTCCTTGATAGCAATATTGGCAAGCTCTATCGCTTTTCCTCTTTCATCAGTAACTTTGCCTTTTACAACAGCTTTTTGCTGGGCTAAACCCAAAACAGGCAACAACAAGATGACAAATAATAAACAATGATATCTAAAGAAACCCATAGAAAAAAACATATAGGGTTTTAAACTCATTTACCGGGTTTTTATTTCGCTTTAAACGCAAAGAAACGAAAAAAGCTGCTGAAGTAAAACAACAGCAGCCTTATCTAAATTTTAACAGGATCTTAGTGACGGTATAGATTTCCTGATTTGTCAGCAGCTAACAACGCAGCATAAATGCCTTTCTTGTTGATAGTACGTAATCCAGCGGCTGAAACTTTCAGGGTAATCCACTCTTCCATCTCAGGCACAAAAAAACGTTTCACATGCAAATTAGGCTCAAACGTCCTTCTTGTTTTGCGATTGGAGTGAGAAACATGGTTTCCTGTTATGACTTTCTTTCCTGTAATCTGACAAACTTTTGACATGGCTCTGTATTATTAAATCGTTTTCTCCTTAAAAAGGGAGTGCAAAATAACGGATATTTTTTTAATTCTACAACCTAATTAGAATCTTTTTCACTAAAAACATTCTAATGTATTGATAGCTGCATAATTGAACCGAGAATGTCTCGTTAAATAAGGAGTGTAAATATGCTGGTTACCTGATTAAATTGATCATTTTTTCATTTTATAAGAGTTCGTGAGCGAACAGCTAAATTAAAATTTAGGGGATTGTAACTCTCCTGACCTTTGATGATGTCATTTTTTACAGAAAGTCTTAATCTATATCAATTGATTTATTTTCTTGAAATCTATTGCGTAACGCTTTAAATCATCAAAATAATTTACAATGAGAAATCCTTACAAAACATTGTTTAAAATCATTCTAAATAATATTTTGTAGTATTTTTGCAAGCGATTTTATCAAAAAAAATTAAGATATACTCGTATAATATTTAATATCAATAACATATAAAATAAAATGGTATTACAGGAAAACAAAGTAGGTGTTTTATCCTACAAAATTCATGTCGAAAACGAATCAGGTGAGCTGCTGGAACAAGCAACTGCGATAAACCCACGAACCATGGTTTTTGGTACAGGTCGATTGCTTAAAAGCTTTGAAACACGTCTTTTAGGATTAAAATCAGGAGAAACATTCGAGTTTATGCTGAGTCCTGATGAATGTTTTGGTGTTTATCGTGAAGAACTCGTGATGGATATTCCAAAAGCTGCATTCATGGTTAATGGAGAACTTAAGGCAGGTACGCTGGAAATTGGCCGGACTGTTCCAATGATGGACAATGAAGGCAACCCTTTCGATGGAAGAGTAATTTCGGTTGACGGAGATGTCGTGACAATGGATTTTAACCATGCTTTGGCTGGAAAAAGCTTATACACTATTGGTGAAGTGCTGAATGTAAGAGAAGCGACCTATGAAGAGTTAAATCCTGCTGTTTCGGGTTGCGGCTGTGGTACTCCAAACGACAGCTGTTGTGGTGGTGGAGGTCATAGCCACGATCATAGCCATGACCATCATCATGATGGCGATGAAGAAGGCTGTGGTGTTTGCGGGGATAATCAAAATTACCAAAAACAAGGCAGTTGCGGCTGTTAGCCTTTTGTATTTAATACCGAAAGGAGAAATGTAATAGTCCAATTATCGCTAACTCAATTGGCCTAACATTTCTATCCATCGGCATTATACCATTACAGCTTTTGGATTCATTTATAATTCACTTTGGTATAAAATATTTTTGGTCTGTTGGGAAACTAACAGGCCATTTTTTTATTATAAGTTCAATCAGCATATATGAAGCAAAAAAGCCGGCTCAATTGAACCGGCTTTTTTTTAAATTATTAAACTTTGAAAGATTAATCAATCATAAGTTTTTGTGTATTCCATCCATTTGCAGTTTCAATCTGAACAAAATACAAGCCTGAAGAAAGAAGCGTTGTGTTAATAGAAGCATCTGTTCCACTAACCAAGCGCTCATAAACTATCTGACCTGTAAGGTTCATAATTCTGATTTGTTTCATTTCAGTCTGACCTTTAATTAAAGCAAGGTCTTTTGCAGGATTTGGATAAATCACAAAACTTGACTCTTCCATTTCAGATGCAGAAACATCAATCAATGTTGAAATTTCGATGTCATCAACCATGAAAATAAATGCATCCTGTGAAACACACTGAATACCTACATAAACAGTTTGATTGTCATAGGCAGAAAGATCAAAAATCATTTCGGTCCAACTAACCGGAGCCTGTAGATAAGCGCCTTGAGAAATAATTGTAAAGTTAGCAGGAAGATTGCCAGTTGTAGAAACGCCTATTTTATATCTTTCCAAACCATAATCTGGAGTATAAGTTTTTACCCAGAGTTTTAGTTGAGATTGAGTACCTAATTCAACTTGTGGTGAAATCAACCAGTCGTTGTTCCATGGAGCAGTCGTTGAAGCAAAACTTGCACCAAAACGAACACCACCATGTGGCTGAATCTGAGCATCTCCTGTCATAGGAGGTACAGTCAGTGATGGATTGAATGCGATAAAAGCCATAGGCTGATAAGCATTTGGGAATGTTGTCTCGGTAAATCCATAAGTTGGAAGTTGATCCACGTCATTCACAGTCCATGGAGCGAATGTCAGTGAAAAGTCAGGAACAGATTCGAAATCAAGTGCAGCAACTACTGTTGGAGTTGGAGGAGGAGTACCGCCAACTACAAGACTTACAGGCACAGTAACTGAAGGATTAGCAGGGTCATTACTTGAAATATTGATAGAAGCCTGATAATTTCCTGGTGTTAGTCCGGTAGCATTGAAATTAACGGTAACAACTTGCGTTGCACCTGGTTCTACAGTGCCAATAGCAGGGTTAACAGATAGCCATGCCTGAATCGGATCACCAACAAGCTTAGCACGAATGTTCCAGTTGTAGTTGAGTGTGCTAATTGCTGATAACTTTGCCCAGGTTGATCCTGTTTTGATCCAGTCACCTTCTGGGTGAGCAGGGCCGGCATCTGTTCCAGCCGGGAATATTCCAGTGGTCACCTGAGTAATTTCATAAGCAACCCAAAGGTCTCCACCAGAATTCACAAGAGGTGTATTTAATGTTACAGTATTCCATGAGAAAGGAGTTCCGGTAAATACTTGTTCGTAAAGTAGTAATCCTGGTCTGTTTGGCAAATCCTGACCATAAATTTTTATTTTGTAACCTTCAGCCGGATCGTTGATAAACACCTGAACTTCTGTTATCTCCATACCAAGATATCCACCAACCATATTGGCAGGGAATTTTGCGGCAACTTCGTAGGTTCCACCATTGGTTAAGCCAACTGCAGAAGCATTTTCTCCGTCATAATTAAGTATTACAACAGCATCAGTTCCTTTTGGGGCAGGGGCAGATGATGAAGTCTGAGTTGATGAGAAATCATCGCCTGACAGTGTAATGGAATTCAATGCTGCAGCTTCTTCGGCAGTACTTCTTTTGGCATGTCCGCCTGAGTTTGCATCAAGTGATGTTGCATAAGAAACCAAAATACTATAGTTAAGGGCTGTAACACCAGTGTTGGCAATCGTTAGCGATTTTGAACTTGTTTGTCCTGAATCAAGCGTTTCAGAAAGAGTTGCCGGTGTAACACCGATAACAGGATCTCCGGCTGCTGGTGCTGTTTGAGTGAAAACAATATCGTCATAATAAGCTTGTGGAGTTCCACCAACGTTCCATGCATAAAGGTTTAAAGCACCAAGTTGGTTGAGTGAACCTGCTCCAAAACTACCACCACTCCATGTCCATGTAATTACAGAATTACCATTAACAAACATTTCTGCAAAATCGTTGTTAAGGTCTACATCAAGTTTAACAGGAATCCAAGTATCATAAGTATAGGTGAACAATCCGGCGTTTTCTCCGCCAGCATCTACTGTTCCGGCACCATTAGGTCTGAAAAATGCCTGCATTCCCCATTCGCTATTATTTCCGGCAAAAACCTGAAGAAGGTTGAAATAACCAATTCTTCCAGTAGGTATTAAAACATTGAATTCGACTGAAAATGCACCTGCAGTTTTATTGCCCAAATGCATAACCGCATCGTTAGTGCCAGAAATCACAACTGAGTTACTCCCACTTACTGATAAGTTCGAAACAACTGTTGGATCTTCAGCGCCTCCTGTGGCACCACTCCAGGTAGCCCAGTATTCTTTGCCTTGGGCAACAGCCTGTTGAACAAGCTTACCGCCAGTTGTGTATGATTCAAAATCTTCATGAATGAGTGAGCCGCCGCCAATTGGATCGCCGGTATAGATCAAAATTCCGCCTGAGTTGTTGACAACCCATGTTCCGGCCCAGCCGGTTTGATTGTCAATAAATTTGGGTGACTGAACCGGAACACCTACTGTGAGGTCAGTCCAGGTAGCGCCATCGTCAAACGAGTAGCTAATGCCTTCAAAACCAGGAGCAGATGAGCTTCCAAGAAGAATGCCTGCAGATCCCGGGATATAATCAAACCAGCGTGCATACATATTTCCGGTTACAAAAAGTGATGACCATGAAGCACCTCCATTACTGGAAACGTTTAATTCAGGTTCAAGTCCCATGTTCAGATAAGAACGGAATGCGATTCCAGTTGTTTCATTTCTGAAAAGTGGCTGAACAACGTTTGCTGTTCCGAAAGGAAGTACTGACACTTGCCATGTGAAACCTTTGTCAGCTGAGTAATAAACTCTGCCTTTGTTGGTTCCCCACCAAATGCTGTTGCCAAATGCAGAATAGTTTCCGGTAATGCCATATTCGCCAGAAGTAGGTGCAGGGATACTGGCCTGAGGAACTCTGATCCAGGTTTCTCCACCATCTGTTGTGGTGTATAATTCATAATAGCCTCCAACAGGGTCACCTTGAGCAAAACCATCATTATCATTGAAGAAATGAATTACATTGGCAAAAGAAGCGTTATTAAAAACACCACCTTTTTTTACCCATGTTGTTCCGCCATCAACGGTTTTGTATAGGCCTTGTGTAGCGCCTGTATTGAATACGGCCCAGCAGGTGTTTGCATCAATTGCAAAAATCTGGGAAAGGCCTGTCCCGGCATTGAATGTTCCGGCTGTCCACGTAAGTCCACCATCGGTTGACTTAGTGAAGGCATCATAAATTGTGCCGTCAGCATTGATAGGCATTGCCCACAAAGCTGTGGCATCGTTCATTCCCACAGATATTTGTCCAATACCTTTTCCGGTGGGAAGTCCTGAATTTACTTCTATCCAGTCTTGTGCAACCATGGTCATGGAAGCAAAAACAAGTAGAAAGATTAATTGTAATTTTTTAATCATAATTTTAAGATTTGATTATTAAAAATTGTAGATAAGAATTTAATAAGAGTACAAAGTTAATCTTTTCGTTGCGAATATCAATAAAACATCAGGCATTAAAAAATCATTTTTCCTTGCCAGGTATCTCTTTTTTCCATCTCTTTTTCAATAAAACATAGAATCTGATCGTAACGTAAATTTCCCCAAGTAGTTGACGCTAAAAATCGTGGTGGCACTTCACCGGCAAAACGCTCGATCACAAAAGATGGATTAAGTCTTTCCGCAAATTCAATAATAAAATCAATGTATGATTCCAGCGTGAAAAGCTCAAATTGTTCCGGATTATTTTGATATTCTTCTGCCATTTTGGTCTCTTTGAATATTTGAAGCTGATGAAACTTGACAGCAGTCAAAGGTAAATCTGAAATTATCTTTGCCATATCCATCATCTGCTGTCTGCTTTCGCCTGGCAAACCAAAAATGAAATGAGCTCCACACGGAATGCCGGCATCAGCTGTGAGTTGTATTGTTTTTTTCGCTTCTTGAAATGTATGCCCCCGGTTAATTCTTAGTAAAGTGTCTTCATAAACGCTTTCGAGACCATACTCAAGCATTATGTAATGTGTTTTTTGCAAGCTTTTCAGGTAGCTGAGTTTTTCTTCATCAATGCTGTCAGGGCGGGTTCCAATCACAAGTCCGGCTATTTGAGGATAACTTAAGGCTTCTTCATAAAGCACTTTGAGTTCATCAAGTGGTTTGTAAGTGTTGGAATAGGCCTGAAAATAAACCAGAAAAGATTTCGCTCTTCGGTATCTGTTTCGGTGAAAAGCGATTCCTTCCTCAATTTGTTGTTTCAAAGGTTTTAAGGGATGACAGTAGGATGGGTTAAAAGCATCGTTACTACAGAATGTGCAACCGCCAAAACCTTTTGTACCATCACGGTTTGGACAGGTAAATCCGGCATCAACACTGATCTTTTGCACTCTTCCACCAAAAAGTTTTTTGAAATGTTCAGAATAGCTGTTGTGCCGCCTGTCATGACCCCAGGGAAAAGAATTTGGTTTGAAAAATTGTTCCATTAAATGCAGATGAGGCAGATTTATTATAAAGTAGATATCTTTTGTTTCTACTATCTAAAACCTTAATAAATAGTCAATTAGATTTTCTTCTCTTTCAAGATTTAATTTTTTTCGCAGGCGATAACGCCCTATTTCAACACCTCTCACAGAAATATTCATCAAAGGAGCAATTTCTTTTGTGCTTAAATTCATTTTAAGGTAGGCGCACAAACGCAGTTCCCGCGGTGAAAGATCAGAATGCTGTTCTTTAAGTCTGCTGATGAAATCCTGATGCACATCGTCAAAATATTCATCAAATACCTGTTGAAATTTTTCATTTTTCAATTCCTTGTTAATCTTTAGCACCAATTGCTCAATCTGGTTTTTTTTCGATTGAACCATATTGCTGTCAATTAAACTGTTGAGCTGAAACTTTATCGCATTCAAAATCTTGTTTTTATGAATAAGATGCAATGTTGTATTGGCAAGCTCTTTATTTTTATGGCTTACCTGACTTTGCAGGCTTTCGTTGCGCAAGTTGATTATTTCTTTTTCTGCCAGTAATGCTTTTTCACGAAAACCAAGTTCTTGCTCCTGCAATTCTCTTGCATGTCGTTTTTGAGCCTCAATTTTAGTAAGTGCTACCCTGCGTTGAATAAAAATCACATTGCCAACAACGATAGCAATGAGCAGCACAATATATATAATGTAGGCCAGAATTGAGCGGTAAATAGGTGGCTGAACTGTAAATGTTAATGCATAACTTTCTTCTTCATAGCCATTTACGCCAATTGCTTTAACCTCAAATGTGTAAGTTCCTTCATACAGATTTGTATATTCCTTAAAGGTATTCTGATCCCAAACCGACCAGTTTTGATCGAAGCCACGCATTTTGTATGAAAAAAGCGTTGTTCCTCCAGCATCAAAAGCTGGATTGGCAAAACGAAATGATACAGAATTCAGCCTGTAGGGAATGCGGATTTCATTGGATAAATTAGAGATGTTGTCCTCAATATTTGTCTTGACATTATATAAGGTAAGACTTGTATCTCCTCCCGAAAAAACTATTTCGCGATAAACTATCGGATGCAGTCGTTTATAGTCTTTTTTGTAAAACGGGTCATAGTGGAGCAGCCCATTCTTTGATCCGATGAAAACATTGCGGTTATCGTAAACGAATACATTTTCATAGGATTCAATCAGAAATTGATTAATGCGTGCAAATGGAGCAGTGATGTTGCTGTAAGTTCCATCTTCGAGCAACCGCATTAGGGCCATTTTTCCAGAAGTAAAATACCACAGATTGCCAGAAGCATCGTCGTAGATATTATCAACTGCAGGCTGTCCGGAAAAAATCTTGTTATATTTTTCAAAAGGGACAAATAATGCTGTTTTTTCATCGAATGCTTTAAAACCTTCAGATGTACTGAAGATGATGTCTTTTCCAATGGCGTGTACATTGTAAGGCAGTTCGGCTGGCAAACCGTTTGAGGCGAAAAAGAGTTCCTGTTTGATGGCATTTTCAAGGCGATTATCAACCTCAACTTTGAAAATCCCTCTGTATCCATGAGCAATCCAAAGGGTGTTTTCTTGTTGAACAAGATTTTTACTGGATTCCTCAAAACCTTCAATTTTGTGGGATACCCGCCATGAGTTTTTGTCTTTAACCAAAATATTTAATCCGTTGTAAGTTCCACATATTAAGGTGTCGGTTTTACCCTTATGTTTTAGAAAATTCCAGTATCCTCTGTCATCGGCAATACGATGAGATTCATTTCCAATAATATGAAAACACCCAAAGTTGTGTCCGCAAAGTAGTTCATTGTCAATTACATCCAGTTTCCAAACCTGACCCTCAGTTCCCGGAATCAGTTTGAAATCGGAAGTTAATGAGTGAGTATTGTCGAGTTCCTTAATTTCAGAATAGAACAAGCCCTGATTGGTTCCCACATAAAGAATCCCATTATGAACCACAGAAGCATAAGTGCTTTCGATGTGGAAAGTGTGATCGTAAATCGAGAGCGGTGAATGAATCTCTAAATAATCAATTCCATTGTCCAATCCCAGCCAAAGATTGTTGTTGCTGCCTTCAAAAAGACTCAGTACAGTGTTATTCAACAGCCCTTTATAACGGTTGACATGCTGCAAAATCTCACCATTTTCACCTGCAATATATACGCCATTTTGAATGGAACCAAATGCGTATAACCCATTTTTGAGCCGAATACCTGAAAAAACTATATTTTCATTTAAATGACGGCTTATATCACTATCCCAAGGCGTTAGGTTTTTTCCATCAAAAATGTACAATCCTTTATTGATAAGTCCAAGAATCAGTTTGCCATCTTTCCAGGGCAGCACACAACGCAATTCGTTGTTTTTTAATACAGGATCATTGCTAAGAACATCTGTTTTTCCATTTCTGATCCTGGTTAGACCAAAAGTGCCATCCACAATGTAAATATCTTCGCCGATGGCATAGGAGTGTCCAAAAACAGAGGTTGGTTCATAGGTTTTTATGCTGTTCTCAGTATACAAAAACAGATACTTAAAGGATTGAAAAAGGATGCCTTCTTTAGTCTTAAAAATCTTCCAGATTTCATCAAAAGAATGGAACTCTTTAGGAACAAGGTGTAAAAGTGAGTGATATTTCAATTTCCCATTTTCATCAGCAGCGTAAAAGCCAAATTCTTCAAATGCTCCTGCAAAAATGGTGTCGTTGGAAACTAAAACCGAACGCACGATTGATCGGTTTGGAACGGGGTAAATAGCCCAGTGCTGACCGTCAAACTCAAGAAGCCCGTCGTTGTTGGCGAAATAGACAAAACCAAAACTATTTTGGTCAATAGACCAGTTTTGTGTTGAAGCCTTGTAGGTGTTTGGTGGAAAATTATTGTTGAGTGGCAGACCTGTCTTTTTTATCTGAGCGTTTAAATTCAATGAAAGCAAAATGAAAATTGCAAGTAAAACTGCAATTTCAGTATAGGTTTTTAGAATTATGGAATTTGCGCTTCCGGGCTGCGTCATTGTTTTTAATAGCTAATACAGGTCAAAGGTATGAATTTTGTTTTATGCTGGTCAACGACAAACACCATTGTTAATTTCGCAGGGTGTTTTTTTTGGACATTCACGAAAAACACAGGCAATGAATAGTATCACAAAGGCTTCATAAGTAAGAATTTAAATCAAAATATTCCAATCAGAGGCTATAAACTTCAATTGCAGCAACATTGATTGAAATCAATCCTTATCTTTGCCGCAAACAACCATAAAATGACTGAATATACAAGTAAAACATCCATCAAATTCTGGGCTGATGATGACAGACCACGTGAAAAACTAATGTTGAAAGGGCGCGCCAGTCTCAGTGATGCTGAACTTATAGCCATTCTGATTGGTTCGGGAAATAGCAAAGAATCTGCAGTGGAACTTTCGCGCCGTATTTTAAAACAGGCAAATGACAATCTGGTCGAGCTTTCGCGCATGAATCTTAATGAACTGATGAGTTTTAAAGGTATTGGAGAAGCAAAAGCCATCAGTATTATTGCTGCCATGGAACTTGGGAAAAGGCGTCGAAGCTCTGAAGCACGAATCAGAAAAGTTATCAAATCAAGTCAGGATGCTTTTGAATGTATTTATTCTGAAGTTACGGATATTGACTATGAAAAGTTCTGGATAGTCTTGCTCGATCAGGCCAATCAGGTTATTAGAGTTTCTGAAGTCAGCGAAGGCAGTGTTTCAGGCACTGTTGCCGATCCAAAAAAGATTTTCAGACTTGCTTTGGAAGGCAATGCATCGAGTATCATTCTTTGTCACAACCATCCATCTGGCCAACTCAAACCAAGCGAACAAGACTTAAAAATCACCCAAAAACTAAAGCAATCCGGCGAAATGATTGACCTTAAAGTGATTGATCATCTTATCATTGGACATGATAAATATTTTAGTTTCATGGATGAAGGAATATTTTGAACACACAGGTCCTCATCTAAAAATGATATTAGTTTTAGAAAAGTTGTATAAAAAACAGTCAAATCATCGTTATCTGTGATCATATTAAAATCTGAAAATGAAAGTTGTTAAAATTGTTACAATAATCGGTGCAAGACCTCAAATCATTAAAGCCGCTGCATTAAGCAGAGCCATTCGTTTGAAATTCAGTGATGAAATCAATGAAGTGATTGTACACACAGGTCAGCATTATGATGAAAATATGTCTCAGGTATTTTTTGATGAACTCGAAATTCCGCGTCCACACTATAATCTGCAAGTAGGATCGGCAAGCCATGGGGTACAGACTGCCCGCATGATTGAAGGAATCGAGCAAATTTTGATGGTTGAAAAGCCTGATTTTATTGTACTTTACGGCGACACAAACTCCACGCTTGCAGGAGCCGTTTCTGCATCAAAAATGCATATACCGGTTGCACATATTGAAGCAGGTTTGCGCTCTTTCAACAAATCGATGCCTGAGGAAATAAACCGCATTCTTTGTGATCATTGTTCCACATTGCTGTTTTCACCAACAAAAACAGGCTATAATAATTTGTTGAATGAGGGCTTTAAGTCGGATAATTTAGCACCCTACAATGCCGATAATCCTGCTGTTTATCATTGCGGCGATGTGATGTATGACAACAGTCTGTATTTTGGCCGGCTTTCAGATTCAAAAAGCTGTTTTCTTAAAGAAAACAATCTTGAGCCAAATGGATTTATTCTTTGCACGATTCATCGCGACAACAACACCGATCAAACTGAACGCCTTAACAGTATTTTCAGGGCATTGATTGAGATTTCGAGGCAAAGCAATCAAAAGATTTTTATCCCGTTGCATCCCAGAACTTCAAAACTTCTGGCAAAAAATCTGCAAACAGAAGTACATGCTGCGTTAATGTCCTCAGCAAGCATTGTCATTGCACCTCCTGCCTCTTTCATTGAAATGATTCAGCTCGAAAAAAATGCATCTGTCATTATAACTGACTCAGGCGGAGTGCAAAAAGAGGCATACTTTTTTGATAAGCCCTGCATCATTTTACGACCTGAAACAGAATGGAAAGAAATTGTTGAAGCAGGAACGGCAATCATAGCTGATGCTGAAGAAGCTGCAATCATAGCTGCATGGAAGACTTTTTTTGAATCACCGCCAAAGAATTTTCCTAAAATATTTGGAGACGGAAATGCAGCTGAATTTATAATTGCTGAGATCATCAAAAATTCAAACTCCATCCAATGAAGTTGTTTTTTGCAGAAAGTTTTATGCTCCAAATACCATCAATAAATCCATTTATTAAAATCTTAGCATAATTTTCCAACTAAAGAATATTGAATATTGCGATTGTTTTGAACTTTCAGGGCTATACATAGCTGTCTGAAAAATCTGTCAGAGATGAATAATATTCGCTTAAACAATTCAATATCAATTAATAACAACCTTATTTGAAACCAGTTTAAATTCCTGTAAACCAGCCGATTTTTTATAAGATATCAGGTCTTTTGGTAAATTTGCAGATTCAGCGTGTAAAAACACAATTTCGTGAAAGCGAACCCTTCAGGAATCGGAAACAGAATTTCAGGTAACGGGTGGTTCGCTTAAATTTTGCACTTTGGTTTTTGTTTTGAACTACAAATAAAATTATAAGATATGAACGAATTCACCTCGATGAACCCAAATCCATTGGTTCAGTACCTCAACAAGCCGGCCTCTGAGTTTAGCCGTGCCGACCTTATCAGATACATCGAAGACAATGACATCGAAATGATCAATTTTCGTTATGTGGCCTGGGACGGTCGTTTGAAAACATTAAACTTTATTATCAACAGCCGCGAACATCTTGAAAATATTCTCTCTTCCGGCGAGCGTGTCGACGGCTCAAGTCTTTTTCCTTTTGTTGAGGCAGGCTCAAGCGATCTTTATGTGATTCCGAAATATCGCACTGCATTCAGAAATCCTTTTGCCGATGTGCCAACACTTGATATCCTTTGTTCTTTCTATGACAGAAATGGGAAACCGCTTGAAAACTCACCAGAATATATATTGCGCAAGGCGCATCAGGTTATGAAGGAAAAGACCGGGCTGAGTTTTGAAACCATGGGAGAGCTCGAGTACTATATCATCAGCGATGAAAAAGAACTCTATCCGGCCGTGAATCAAAAAGGTTATCACGAATCGTCTCCTTTCAATAAATACGGGAACTTTCGGCGTGAAGCAATGCGGCTGATTGCGCATAGTGGCGGTCAGATTAAATATGGACATTCCGAGGTTGGAAACTTTTCTTTTGAAGGGAAAGTATACGAGCAAAATGAAATTGAGTTTTTACCTACCAATGTTGAAGATGCAGCCGATCAGCTTGTTATCGGAAAATGGATCATGCGCTCTCTTGCTTATAAGTATGGTGTCACAATCACCTTTGCGCCAAAAATTACTGTCGGAAAGGCCGGAAGCGGAATGCATGTTCACACACGCCTGATGAAGAATGGAAAGAGCGTAATGATGAAAAACGGAAAACTCAGTGATGAAGCCCGCACAGCTATTGCCGGTTATCTTTCTTTGGCCGCTTCACTCACAGCTTTTGGCAATGCCAATCCGACATCCTATTTCAGACTTGTGCCGCATCAGGAAGCTCCAACAAATATATGCTGGGGCGACCGCAACCGTTCTGTTTTGGTAAGAGTTCCGCTGGGTTGGACAAATGAAAGAGACATGATTTCGGATGCAAACCCCGGTGAATTGCCTGTAAACCTTGATTTCAGTCAAAAGCAAACAGTCGAATTCAGAGCACCTGATGGATCTGCCGATATTTATCTTTTGATGGCCGGTCTTACAGTTGCTGCTCGACATGGCTTCGAAATGGAAAATGCACTGGAGTTTGCAGAAAAAACTTATGTGGATGTCAATATTTTTGATGAGGCCAATAAGAAACGTCAGGCAGAACTTGAAAAACTCCCTGCATCCTGCGTCGAATCAGCGGAGGCATTGATTTTGCATAAAGAGATTTATCAGAAATACAATATTTTTCCGGAAAGCATTTTGAATTTTATCGTTGCCTACCTGAAAAAGTTTGACGACCGCAATCTGAGAACAGAACTTGGTAATGATGAAAAGAAAATACTTGATCTGGTAAGTCAGTATTTTCACTGCGGATAGAAAGTAAAAGCTTTCAATAAAAAAACACAGCAATCAAATGCGTAATGCTTTGACTGCTGTGTTTTTTTGTTTCAATAAATCAAACAGAAACCTTGTATTCCCTTAAAGCATCGTTGAGTGAGGTTTTTAAATCGGTTGAAGGTTTTCTTTTGCCGATAATCAGTGCACAGGAAACCTGAAATGTTCCGGCAGGGAAATCCTTACTCACCGAACCAGGTATCACAACCGATCTTTCAGGGATACGGCCACGGTATTCAACCGGTTCGCTTCCACTCACATCGATGATGCGAGTAGATTGTGTTAGCACAACATTGGCTCCCAGAACGGCTTCCTTTTCTACTTTTACGCCTTCCACAACAATGCTCCGCGAACCAATAAAACAATTGTCTTCAATGATAACCGGTGAGGCCTGAACAGGCTCCAGAACCCCGCCAATGCCAACCCCTCCGCTCAGATGAACGTTTTCTCCGATTTGCGCACATGATCCCACTGTAGCCCATGTATCAACCATGGTTCCGCTTCCAACCCAGGCGCCAATATTGACATAAGACGGCATCAAAATCACTCCTTTTGCCAGGTATGATCCATAACGTGCAATGGCATGCGGCACAACCCTTACACCTAAATCCTGATAGTTTCTTTTGAGTGGAATTTTGTCGTGAAACTCAAAGGGGCCAACTTCAATGGTTTCCATCTGTCGAATTGGAAAGTAAAGAATAACAGCTTTTTTTACCCATTCGTTCACTTCCCAGCCATTTGGACCGGGTTCAGCAACACGCAAAAGACCTTTGTCAAGCATTTCGATTACATCACCAATAGCAGTCTGAAAGTCGTTTTGCTGAAGCAAAATTCTGTCATTCCAGACAGTTTCTATCATGTTTTTTAAAGCATTCATGGAGTGAGAAAATTATATTAAAACGCGAAAATACAAAAACATGACCCAGTGCAGCGAAACAATAAAGCCTTATAAAACGAAAATCTTACTACTTTTGTGGCTTCAAATTCAAATCCAGATATTTATGGGACGTATTATGGCAATAGATTTCGGTCAGAAACGCAGCGGCATCGCTGTGACAGATCCATTGCAGATGATAGCCACAGGTCTGGAAACAGTGCCAAGCGGACAGTTGCTGGATTATATCAAAAAGTACATGAGCAGAGAAGTTGTTGAATGCATAGTTGTTGGCGAACCCAGAGATATGCAAAACAATGCATCAGATGCCTCCCGGTTCACCGAGCCCTTTGTTAAAAGGCTTCAGCTTGCTTTTCCTGAAATGTCTGTCAAGCGCTACGACGAACGATTTACCTCAAAAATGGCTTTTCAGACCATGATAGATGCAGGTCTGAGCCGAAAAAAAAGACAGGATAAGGCTTTGATCGATACCGTCAGTGCCACAATTATCCTGCAATCTTATCTTGAATCTATTAAACATCATCATAAACTTTAAGCATTTATGATTCTTCCTATTGTTGCTTACGGACATCCAACCCTGAAAAAAGTTGCTCAGGATATTGAAAGTAGCTATCCTGGACTGGAAAAGTTGATCGAAGATATGTGGGAAACCATGTATGGAGCAAATGGCGTGGGTTTGGCAGCGCCACAGGTGAATAAATCAATACGACTTTTCGTGATCAATGCCACACCTTACGCTGAAGAATACCCGGAAACAAATGGGTTCAAAAAAGTATTTATCAATGCGCACATCCTTGAAGAAGCAGGAGAGGAGATCGAAATTAATGAAGGCTGTTTGAGCTTGCCCGGGATGAGCGAGGAGGTTTCGCGCAAACCAAAAATTGTAATCAAATATGTGGATGAAAATTTTGTTCCACATGAGGAAACCTACGAGGGCTTTATTGCACGTGTAATTCAGCACGAATACGATCACATTGAAGGTGTGCTTTATGTAGATAGAATCACCCCTTTCCGCAGGATGCTTCTAAAAGGAAAACTGCGCGATATCAGCGAAGGTAAAGTAGATGTTGAGTACAGAATGATTTTTCCAGCACTAAGACGAAAATAAAAATTATACAAATGAAGAATTTTATTGCATTGCTATTAATTGCCGGTCTGACGGGTTTTATTTTTTCATGTTCTCAAACCAATCAAAAAGCACCGGATATCTCTGAACAAATCAGCGAACTTGAAGCATCCCTTTATGGTGAAAACAGCGACTTCAATCCTGATGATGCAGGCAGGCTCATGAATTTGTATGAGCGTTATGCCGATTCATTGCCTGACGACAGCAATTCTCCCGAATATCTTTTTAAGGCTGCTGATATATCCATGTATCGATCCGATGCGATGCACACAGTTTCGATGCTCGACCGTTTCCTGACACGTTATCCTACCCATGAAAGGGTTGCTATGAGCATGTTTCTGAAAGCATTTGTTTTCGATTCGCAAATTGGTGATACCGCTTCAGCAAGACGATTTTACGAAGAATTCATTGACAGATTTCCTGAAGAAGAATTTGCAGAAGATGCAAAAATGGCGATAAAAAACCTTGGTAAAAGTCCGGAAGAACTCATCAATGAGTTTGAAAAGCTTAATGCCGGACTTGAATAGAACCGATTACTCAAACAGCTTTTGTTAGCCGTTTGTGAAGTCCTTCTTTTTATTCTGCGCTTTTTCATTTTTCCAGGATGAAAAGCTTATTTGTTTCGAAAAAACTATGTTGTCCGACAGATCGAAAAAGGACAATAATTATCGTCAATAATAGTTCGTTTAAAAGTTTCTTTGGAACAACTTTTGCAATTGGATCAACTTTTTTCTGTTAATATTTAAACGAAAATTTCTATGTCGAAACTTACACATATTGACTCAGAAGGAAAGGCTTGCATGGTAGATGTTACACAAAAGCCACCATTGTTCAGAACCGCTGGAGCAACAGGGTTTATCAGTTTATTGCCAGAGACGGTTTTGCTTGTTCGCGACAACAATATGAAAAAAGGAGATGTTCTCACTGTGGCTGAAATAGCTGGAATTCAGGCAGCAAAGCAAACATCAACGCTAATTCCTTTGTGTCATCCTTTGCAGCTTTCGTCCATAAAAGTGAAAGCTGTTTTAACCCAAAATGGCGTTAGTGTAACCTCCGAAGTGAAATGCATTGGCAATACCGGTGTTGAGATGGAAGCGCTAACTGCAGTAAATATTGCTTTGCTGACAGTTTATGATATGTGTAAAGCTGTTGATAAGCAAATGGAATTGGGAGAGATTAAATTGCTGAGTAAAACAAAAGAATCAATCTGAAACCTGCACAATTTTGAAATCCAGCATACTTCATATCATTTTGTTAATACTGCTTGTGATTTCGGGCACAGCAATAAAAGCACAGGTGAATCACCGTCATTTTGTTTTTGCTGGCAGAGTATCCCTTTCAGAAGACCGTTTTGTAGAAGCCGTCAGAAGTTTTAATACCGCCATCCAAACAAAACCTGATCACTTCGAAGCATGGTTTTTAAGGGGAATTGCCAAATATAATCTGGGTGATTTTCGGGGTGCAGCAGAAGATTTCAGCGAAACGATCAGGCTGCATCCCCTGTATGCACGCGCTTATCATTATCGCGGAATTGTCAACGACCGCCTTTCAAATTATTTTGATGCCAAGGCTGATTTTACGCGGGCAATGGAAATTGATCCTTACAATGCTGATTTGTATGTGGCTTTTGGTGCAACAAGAATGCAGCTCAACGAACTTGAAGCCGCAATCGCCGATTATGACATGGCCTTGCTTATTAATCCAAATCTTTCTTATGCCTGGCTCAACCGCGGCATAGCAAAGCGGATGCTTAACCGCAAGGAAGAAGCTTTAGCCGACATGAGTAAAGCGATTTATCACGATCATTTTTCTGTTGATGCATGGCTCAAAAGAGGCATGCTGCGTGCTGAAATGGAAGACGCCACAGCTGCTATGGAGGATTTTGGTCAGGCTTTACGCATTGACGACAAAAATCCGTTGATATATTTTCAGCGGGCCATCGCTTTTCTTCAGCTTGGCGATACTCTTTCTGCGCTTAATGACTACGAGATGGTGAATGTTCTTGACAACCGGAATGCGCTGACATACTACAATCGTGCACTTTTGCATGGCCTTCGCGGAGAGTTGGAAGAGGCACGCATTTTATACGAAGAGGTTGTGAAAATCAATCCACAAAATATTTACAGCCATTTTAATCTTGGGATAGTCAATTATCAGATGAAGAAACCGGCTGATGCGATTGAAAATTTCAGCAAAGTAATCGATCTTTATCCGGCTTTTGTGGGCGCATGGATCAACAGGTCGCTCATGAAAAAAGAATTGAAAGATGAAAAAGGATCAAAGTCTGATTACGACCGTGCTATGGCCATCATTGAAGCGATCAACACAGAGGATGAGCAGCCTGAAACACTTTTTGCACGTTATGCAGATTCAAGTTATTTCGATAAAATTATAAGCCTCGAGTCGGATTTTGTCAGTGGCAATATGGCACAGGGAAGACCGCAATTTCAAAATATCGACATCAAGCCATTCGGTAATTTTATTGTCTGGATTGCAAATGACCCGCTTGAAACCGAAAAGCTGCCCGAGCAAAAAAAATACAGCGATTTATATATTAGTATGCTCAACACATTGACATCCGGCAGTTTAAACTTTGGATATGTCATGTATCCTTCAATGTTAGATGCAACTGAATCGGTTTCTGAGGAGGTCTCAGTTCAGAAAATAAATGCACAATCAGATGAAATTGTGAAGCGTTTTATCAAAGCAGGAATTAATCAAAGTCGCAGTAATTTTAACCTTGCCAGACAAGATTACGAACTTCTGAAAAGCAATCCTTTGCTGGCTCCGGCCTCTTTACTCAATTTGGGAGTCTTGCTTTTTGAACTGGAAGAATTAAGATTGTCCGACGACCGCTATGACCGTACAATCACAATAAGCAGTCAGAAAGCTCCAGAGCCTGTTGCGCTCAACCCATCCTTGCGCGAACCTGATTATACAAATGCTTTGAGTGCATTGGAAAATCTTGTCAAACTTCAACCTGACAACGCGATTGCTTTTTACAATCTGGCGAACCTAAAGTTGCTCCAGGGAAATTATCACCGCGCCATTGATGATTATTCAGAAGCTATCCGAATAGAACCAGCTTTTGGTGAAGCATATTACAACCGTTCACTAACTCTCCTTTATTTGGGTGAAAACAAGCTTGCTTGTGCCGATCTCAGTAAAGCCGGCCAGCATGGTATAACTGAGGCCTATGTAGTTATCAGAAAGTATTGCGGTAAATAATCCGGTGATTTATTTATTAATTCAATTAGAATTCAACTATTAATTTCAGCCAAATGCACTAATCTTTTTCAGTAAATCCGGCATTTTCAGACTAATTTCTTTGCCTTCCAAGCCAACGATTCCTTCATTTTTGAATTCTGTGAGCACCCTTACAGCATTTTCTTCCGAAATAGCAGAAAGTTCACCGAGTTCTTTACGCGTTATCGTGAGCTCAAATGTGTTTGCATCGTAAAGTTGTGCAAGGTATAAAAGGCTTTCTGCAACTTTTCCGCGTATTTGCTTTTGGTTCAGTGAAATAAGTTTCTGCATGATATTGTTCACAGAATTTCCAAATGCATTATTTAGTTTCAATAGAAAATTGTGATTCTCGTAATACAGTTTTTTCAAAAGATTGATGTCCACATGACACGTCCGGCATTCGTTCAAAGCAGCAACATTGTATGCGTAGGTTGTTGAACCATATATCGAAAGTAATCCTATGTAATTGGAAGGCAGCAGAATATTCAGTATAATATTTTTGTTGTTCATCCCATCAATATACATTTTTGCATTGCCTTCGATCAAAATGATTGCATGTGTGATTTCTGCATTTTGCCGGCAGATGAGCTCATGCTTTTTGTAAACAACATGTTCCGGAGCCAGTTCAGCCTCAATTCCCATTTCACGGGCAGTGAAATAGATATCGCATTTCAGCTTGCAAGTCTGGCAGTTTTCTTTTGTCAAATAACGCATCTCGTGATATTTTGTCCAAAAATAATCGAAAAAAGTTGTTGCACATCAATGTTGCGCATCAATTTATAATATGAAAGGAGATTGACAGATATTCTATAGTTTTGACAGCTAAAATTTATTGTTAATAAAATCACAAACATTAATAAAATAAGGAGGATTTATGCACGGACCAGCTGCAAAACTTGATGCTGACAAAGCAGCCGCAAAAAAGTCAAAACTCGGAGTAATCTTGTTTCTTTGTTATACATTGGTCTATATCGGCTTTGTATTTATCGGATTAATGGATCCCGAACTTCTGGAATTACATGTTATCGGAAAGCAGAATCTGGCCATCGTTTATGGATTCGGACTCATAATACTTGCTATTGTGATGGGCTTTATCTATAACGCTGTTTGCTCCAGATATGAAGATAATATGAACAATAAATAGGAGGAAGAACAATGATTTACAATGTTTCACCGGGTGCAATCATCATATTTATGACATTTGTAGCCGCCGTTTTGGGGCTTTCTTTCTATTTTGCCAGAAAAACAAAATCTGCTTCCGGATATTATGCTGCTGGCGGCAATATCCATTGGGGCGTTAACGGAATCGCTTTCGCAGGAGACTATCTTTCTGCTGCATCTTTCCTGGGTATTTGCGGCATGATCGCCTTTTCAGGTTATGATGGCTTTTTATATTCGATCGGATATCTTGCCGGTTGGGTAGTAGCTTTGTTTTTAGTTGCCGAACCGCTGAAAAGGTTGGGTAAATACACTTTCACCGATGCGCTTGACGCCCGTTTCAATTCAAAATCGATCAAACTGACGGCGTCTTTCAGTACTTTGATCGTTTCTGTTTTTTACCTTATTCCTCAAATGGTTGGTGCAGGTGACCTCGTAGTTCCTTTGCTTGGACTGCCGCATTATGTTGGTGTTTTGATTGTTGGTAGTATCGTTATTTTTATCGTTGCCACTGCTGGAATGACCTCAACAACATACGTTCAATTCATTAAGGGTGCTTTATTGATTATTTTTTCGACTATTTTGACCGGATACATCCTTACCAATGGACTCAATCTCAATCCAGGCGGCGATTATCATAAATTTATCACTGTTGGGGCTGTTTTTGAAGACAACAAACTTACCGGCGTCGATGATCCCGAATACAAACTTGAAAATGTTTATGCCATAGATGCAAATCATACTTTTGTCAGTCTCCAAAAGGAAGGAATTACTAGATTCTTTAAGCTTTCATCTGACTCTACTACGCTCAATGAAATGCTTTCTGTGTCCACAGCTTCTGATGGCACAAAGCTTTATAACGGAGAACCCAAATCAGCAGGAAAGTTCTATCAGGTGGGTCATCTCACCAAGATTGAGGTTGATGGCGTGGAAGTTGACAAGACCGGACCGCTCGGACCATTTGAATTTCTTTCAACACTTGAAAACGCAGAACTTATCAGATTTTCCAGAGCTGAAATAAAAGAAGCGCAGGCAACTGTCTGGTATCAAACACCAACATCAGGCAAAGAGATGATTAATCCAGGTCTGTTGTTGAAAGTTTCTTCCAAAGCAGGGGCTACTTTCTGGACAAAGCTGAATTTTGTTTCACTTATGCTGGCGTTATTCCTTGGAACATCTGCGCTGCCACACATCCTCATTCGCTATTACACCGTAGCCAGTCAGAGGGCTGCACGCAAATCGACCATTGTTGCCATTGCTGCCATCGGATTTTTCTATATCCTGACGCTTTATATGGGACTTGGCGCATCTTTCAACGGAGTTATTGACCTGGAAAGCAGCAATATGTCAGGCCCGCTTTTGGCAAAATATTTTGGAGTCGGGCTGTTTTCTATCATTTCGGCCATTGCCTTTGCCACTGTTTTAGGCACTGTTGCCGGACTTATAGTAGCTTCATCAGGGGCAATTGCACACGACTTTATGGACAATTACCTTGGTATGAAAATGGACGACAGAAGAAAAGTCAAAGCAGGCAAGTATGCTGCTTTCGGGGTAGGTATTTTTGCTATTGCGCTTGGAATACTTTTCAAAGGCATGAATGTGTCTTTCCTTGTAGGACTTGCTTTTGCTGTAGCTGCCTCAGCCAATCTTCCATCAATTTTATTCCTTCTTTTCTGGGAAAAAACTACTGCAAAAGGTATTTCATGGTCAATTATGACAGGTATTGCAAGTTCAGTATTTATTATCCTTTTGTCACCTTCAATGTTTGAACGTTATGGACTGGATAAAGCCGCAGCACCGATTCCGCTCGATAATCCGGGAATTATTTCAATTCCATTGGCAGCATTGGTTTTGGTGATAGTATCTTTGCTTTCACAAAAAGACAATCATTCAAAAGTGGAGAATTACCACAATGATTAAAATAATTCGTGAAGCATGAAACGAATATTTGCATTCTTTTTTCTGATGGTTTTCTTTTACAGCCATGCACAGGAAAAGAAGGATGAACCAAAGTATGGGATTAATTTCACAGGCTTTGTTAAAACAGATTACTTTTTTGACAGCAGAGAAAACTACACTATAAGGGAGGGACATTTTCTGCTCTACCCGAAAGAGCGTGTTTTTGATGCTGATGGAAAAGATATCAATGATAAATCTTCGTTCAATTTTTTGTCGATACAAACACGCATTACAGGTAAGATTTCTGGTCCGGATGCCTTTGGAGCAAAGACATCCGGTGTGATTGAAGCTGACTTCTTTGGAAATGAAAATGCCGCTTTTATCGATAACAATGGCTTCAGATTGCGGCATGCTTTCGTAAAGCTGAACTGGGAAAAGACAGAATTGCTTTTTGGTCAGTATTGGCATCCATTTTTTATCTCTTCTTGTTTTTCGGGTGTAATTTCTTTCAATACTGGCTCGCCAATGCAGCCTTTTTCAAGAAATCCGCAATTCAGGGCGCAGCATCGGTTAGGAAATATTACTATTGCTGCTGCAGTTTCAGCCCAAAGGGATTTTGCCAGTCCGCTTGGTTCTGTCTCATTGCGTTATGCAACTTTGCCGGATTTGAGTGCTTTGATATTCTATGAAAGCAAAAATGAACCTGCAAAAACAGAGCTACTTTTTGGCGCAGGCCTGGATTACAAAATGCTGCAACCCCTGCTCACAACTACAAACGGTGCGCAAACCTTTATCACAAATGAAAAAGTGACAGGTCTTTCGGCAACAGCTTTTGTAAAGTATAAAACCGAACCTTTTACTTTTAAGTTGCAGGCTATATACGGGCAAAATCTGTTCGACCTGCTGATGCTTGGAGGTTATGCCGTGAATGCAATTACCGATTCACTGAAAAACAGCGTTTCATACACAACACTGAATAATTTCACTGCCTGGACTGAGTTTCATACAAACGGTAAAAAAGTTCAGTATGCTTTTTGGGCTGGTTATACAAAGAATCTGGGTGCAAATGAATCCATTCTTTTTTATTCAAACAAAGTTGGCGGCACTGATGCCACTGCCAGAGGTGCTAATTTGCAATCGGTTATCAGACTTTCGCCAAGGGTTGTTTTTATTCAGGGAAAATTCAATTTTGCAACTGAGCTTGAACATACCACTGCGGCCTATGCAACCAAGGATGCCAATGGAAAACTAAACCGCGACCAGTTTGGCGTGATTACGGAAAGCGAAAATATTTCTAATTTAAGAATATTATTTTCAGCGATTTATAATTTTTAACTTTTCAGAAAATCAATAGTTTAAAATTGACATTTTGCATTTTCAAGGAATGATTCACTGAAAAATACGAAGAAACCCAATAACCAAAATCATCATTCTCCGATACCCATGAAGCGGTCATACTTTGATCACTCATGGGTGTTTTTTTAAGGGTATATGTTTATTACAGGCTTTTTGCTGCCAAAGATGAAGAAGTGTTGCTTTTGTTTTTCAAACGATGAATATCGCGTTTCCAAAACATGACACTTTGACATTTTATCCCTAATTTTGCAGCTCGAAAAACTGAAAACTATGAAGATTTCCTATAACTGGCTCAAACAATACCTGCCCGTTGATTTATCGCCTGAATATGTTTCACAGGCACTCACCTCTGCCGGTCTTGAGGTAGAAGATATTATTCCTTTCGAATCTGTTAAAGGTAGTCTGGAAGGCATTATAACCGGAAAAGTTGTTCATTGCGAAAGACATCCAAACGCTGATAAACTCAGTCTTACCAAAGTTGACATCGGAAGCGGCGAACTTTTATCCATCGTGTGTGGGGCGCCCAATGTTGCAGCAGGCCAGAAAGTACTTGTGGCAACAATAGGGACAACTTTATACAGCGGAGAAGATAGTTTTCAGATCAAAAAAAGTAAAATACGTGGCGAAGCTTCCGAAGGAATGATTTGTGCCGAGGATGAAGTCGGACTTGGAACCTCACATGATGGCATTATGGTTTTGCCAGAAGATGTTGAGATTGGCAAAGCAGCAACACATTATTTTCCAGTTGAAAAGGATGTAATTTTTGAAATCGGACTCACGCCCAACCGCTCTGATGCAGCCTCACATATTGGTGTTGCGCGCGATTTAGCTGCAATTCTTAATTTCCGTGAAAGCAAAAAGTCATATAAACTTTCACTTCCTTCGGTTGATGATTTCAAAGTAGAAAATACAGATCTCAACATAGAGGTGGAGATAGCTGATCCTGAAGCCTGTCCGCGTTATTCCGGTATTACCATTTCCAATCTTAAAATTGGGCCTTCACCCGAATGGCTTAAAAACCGTTTGAAAGCAATTGGTGTAAGACCAATAAACAATGTGGTGGATGTGACCAATTATGTTTTGTTTGAAACAGGTCAGCCACTGCATGCTTTTGACGCTTCAGCTGTAAAAGGAAACAAAGTTGTTGTGCAAAAACTGGCAGAAGGAACAACTTTTGTCACTTTGGATGAGGTTGAACGCAAACTCAGCGCTAACGATCTTATAATTTGCAATGCCGAAGAAGGCATGTGCATTGGAGGTGTTTTCGGCGGACTGCATTCAGGTGTTTCCGAAAAAACTACAGCCATTTTCCTTGAGAGTGCCTGTTTCGATTCCAAAACTATCCGTAAGACAGCAAGGCTTCACGGTCTCCAGACAGACGCTTCGTTTCGGTTCGAGCGCGGTGCTGATCCTGAAATCACTGTTTATGCGCTCAAGCGCGCAGCTCAGTTGATCAAAGAAGTTGCTGGTGGTGTGATCTCGTCAGAAGTTAAAGACGTTTATCCAAAAACGATCGAGCCTGCAAAAGTGCATTTTCGTTTTGAGTATCTCGATAAGATTGCAGGACAGCATATTCCATCTGAACAAGCACTTTCCATCCTTGAGGATCTTGGTGTAGAAGTGGTGAAAAGTGATCAAAACGAAGCAATCTTGCTGGTTCCTACATTTAAAGTTGACGTATACAGACCGGCCGACATTGTTGAAGAAGTGTTGCGTGTTTATGGTTATGACAACATCGAAATTCCTGCAAAACTCAACGCATCCATCAATATCAGTGAAGGAATTGATCCGGATAAACTGCAACATGCTGTTTCGGATATGCTTGTGGCAAATGGGTTACAGGAAATCATGAACAATTCGCTCACCCGGTCGGATTACAGCGAAAAACATCCCGCATTTGAGATAGAGAAAAATGTTCAAATGTTGAATCCACTGAGCAAAGACCTTGATGTATTGCGCCAGTCGCTGCTTTTTGGCGGACTCGAAAGTATTGCATACAACCAAAATCGCAAAGCAAGCGACCTTAAATTATTTGAGTTTGGCAAAGTATATCAGTTTGCAAGTGAAAAAACTAAAAACAAAGAAGCACTTGATGCCTACAACGAAAGTCTGCAACTCGATATTTTTCTCACAGGCGACAAGCAGTCAGAAAACTGGAATACCATCTCTGCTCCATTAGATTTCTACGATATGAAGTTTTATGTTGAAGCAATTTTAAGAAAACTCCGTATTGAGCGCAATGCGCTCACAGTTACTGAGCTTTCAGATGAGCTTTTTGATGTGGCACTTGTTTATTCACTTGGCAAGACTGAACTGCTTCGGTTTGGAAAGCTCAGTCAGGCCACAACGAAAATTTTTGATATCAGAAAAGTTGTTTTTTATGCGAACATTCATTGGGAGAATTTATTGAAATCACTTCCGGTAAGCAAGGTTAAATATGAAGCTGTGTCTCGCTTTCCGGCTGTACGTCGTGACCTTGCGCTGGTAATTGACAAAGCAATCCCTTTCGAAGACATAAAAACAATTGCGCACAAAACGGAGCCTGACTTGCTGCAGGAGGTGAATATTTTTGACGTTTATGAAGGTGAAAAAATTGCAGAAGGTAAAAAATCCTATGCCGTAAGTTTCAGCCTGGTCGACAAAGAAAAAACCCTTACCGACAAGCTTATCGATAAATGCATGCAAAAACTGCAATCAGCATTTGAGCAACATCTGGGGGCTGTTTTACGTTAACAATTTTGTCCCAAATTTCGTATCTTTAGCACTTTAAACAGTATAAGCGGTAAAATAAATGGATATTCAAGCGATAAAGCAACGGTTCGGAATTATTGGCCACGACAGTTTTCTGGAGAGGTCAATTCAAGTGGCTGTGCAGGTTGCGCCCACTGACCTGACTGTTTTGATTACAGGTGAAAGTGGTACAGGAAAAGAAGTTTTTCCTAAAATTATCCACCAGTCAAGTGTACGTAAACATGGGCCTTACATTGCAGTAAATTGCGGTGCTATTCCGGAAGGAACCATAGATTCAGAATTGTTTGGACACGAGAAGGGCTCTTTCACCGGTGCGCATGAAGCCCGAAAGGGGTACTTCGAAGTGGTTGATGGCGGCACAATTTTTCTTGATGAGGTAGCCGAATTGCCACTTTCAACACAGGTGAGGTTGTTGCGTGTGCTCGAAACAGGTGAATTTTTTAAAGTTGGATCTTCAAAAGTTATCAAAACAGATGTGCGGCTTGTTGCGGCAACCAATGTCAACATTCCGGAAGCCATTGAAAAAGGTAAATTCAGGCAAGATCTTTTTTACAGATTGAATACCGTGCCGATCATGATACCGCCTTTGCGCGAAAGGAAAGACGACATTCATATGCTTTTCAAAAAGTTTGCCTCTGATTTTGCAGAGAAATACAGAATGCCTGTGCTTCAGCTTTCTGAAGAGGCTGCCCGCATGCTCGAAAATTACCGATGGCCGGGAAATATCCGTCAATTGAAAAATCTGACCGAACAAATAAGCATTATAGAAAAATCGAGAATTATTTCGGCTCAGACATTGAAATACTATCTTCCGGTCGAATCTTCAACTTCATTGCCCATGCTTTATTCAAGGGAAAAGGAAGAAGAAAAAATATCGGAGAGAGACATTTTGTATAAAGTGCTTTTCGACATGAAACGAGATTTGTTCGAACTGAAAAAAACTGTTGAAGAGCTCACCGGCAGCAAAAGCGCTGAAACCTCCATTCAACATGGAAAGAGCCATCTTATAAAGCATTTTCGCGATGAAATAGAATCCTTAGATGATGATTTTTCCAGCATCGAGATTGAGCATGCACATGATGAAGAAACAATTTATCCATCTGAAGTAATTACAGAAAATCTTTCATTACAAAAAAAGGAAATTGACCTCATCATTAAAGCCCTCGAAAGACACAATGGCAAAAGAAAAAATGCTGCGGCAGAATTAGGCATCAGCGAACGGACATTATACAGAAAGATTAAAGAATACGATATCAATCTTTGAAAAGATATAGCAGTTAATCAGAAAGATAAACCGAAGCAACATGGTCAAAATGCATAAAAGTCAATTGCCAATCAGATTTTTCAAGCTGTCTGTTGTATTGATTTTGCTGGTACTTCAGCAGGGATGTGGCGTCTATTCTTTCACCGGGGCAAGTATTCCACCTGAAGCAAAAACTTTTTCGGTGCAGCAATTTCAAAATAATGCACTGCTTGTTGAGCCGCTCCTCAGCAGCATACTCACCTCCGCTCTGCGCGATAAATTTATGAACCAGACTCCTTTGAGTAGTGTTTTAAATAACGGAGATCTTTCTTTTGAAGGCGAAATCACGGATTATGTTACTTCTCCCGTTGCCATTCAAAGCGATCAAACAGCCGCCCTCAATAGATTAACAATTACCGTAAATATTAGGTTTTTTAATAAATTTGACGAATCAAAAAACTTTGATACAAAGTTTACGCAATATATGGATTATCCGAGCGAGCAGGATTTGAACGCAGTGAAGGATGCATTAATTACGCAAATCACAGATATGTTGATAGATAATATTTTTAATAGAGCTGTTGTAAACTGGTAAAACTTTCGACATGAATAAAACAGCTTTCATAAAAATTATGCGCGACCCTGAATTGATGGGCAAAGAAACTGTAAACGACCTGATGGATCTTGCCATACAGTTTCCATTTTGCAGCACAGTGCAAAGCATGCTGGCTATGAACTTGTTTAAAGAAAATCACATTCTGTTTGACAGTCAGCTTAAGCTTGCGGCAAGTATTATGGCAGACAGAAATCTGCTTAGAAATCATATCAGCAAAATTGGCAAACTCAAAGAGCAAATGTCGTTGCCTGATGAGTATATTAGAAAAACCAAAGAAGTTCATCCAACATCACCGCCGGAAACAAAAGACGAGACACCTCCTGCCAATGAGGAAATAATAAATGAAGCCAAACCCCAACCTTCTGAAATTGTAGCTGAGACGCCTGCTTCAGATAGTGTGAAAGAAGCTCAAATTGAAACAGCATTAAGTGCTGAAACAACTGCATCAATGCAGGCTGAAAAAAGCCCGGTTTCAGCATTCATGTTGGACACTGAGATTGAAATTCCACAATTGGATGAAGATGAATTGCTTCGACGGAAATCAATTGAAGAACTGAAAAGGATTGTCGCCGATCGCATCAAGGCAATTGAGAAGGAGAAACAACATCCGATGCCTGATAGCATGAGTGAAAATCAACCAGGCAAAACCGAAATAATTGAGAAATTCATCCGTGAAAATCCCGTTATTTCGCGCCAGAAGCCAGATTTCTATAATCCTGTTTCAGCCGCTCAGCAAAGTGTAGTGGATCAGGAAAATATTGTGAGTGAAACGCTTGCAAATATTTATATCAAGCAAGGTCATTTTGAAAAGGCTATAAAAACATTTGAAAAATTAAGTTTGAAATATCCGGAAAAAAGTAGTTACTTTGCAGCCCTCATTGAGGAAACCAAAATGAAGAAAATTAATTAAATTTTAGGACAATGTTTGTTGTTATTTCAATTTTAATACTCATCGTCAGCGTATTAATGGTACTTATAGTATTGGTACAAAATTCAAAAGGTGGCGGACTTGCATCAAATTTCTCAGCTTCAAACCAGTTCATGGGCGTCCGTCAGACTGCCGATTTTCTTGAAAAAGCTACATGGACACTTGCAATTGCTATTCTTGTATTAAGTCTTGCAGCTGCAATGGCAATTCCAAAGTTCAATGCTGTTCCTGGCTTGATGGATACCGAGTTGCGTCAGCAAATTGAGCAGACAGCACCTGTAAACTTTCAGGCTCCTCCGGCAAATCCAGACGAAGATTAAGAAACTACGCAAACCGTCAGGTTTCGTTTTTAAAAATGTCAGAATGTCACAGCATTCTGACATTTTTTTTGTTTCCGTGCTTTGGCACAAAATATGTCCTACTGCTTGCAATGTAAATAAAACTAGAAATTTAATTAATAAAATTTGATTACAATATGGGAAAATTAAACATTAAGCCTTTGGCTGACAGAGTGGTCATTGAACCAGCAGTTGCTGAACAAAAAACTGCAAGCGGCATCATTATCCCCGATACTGCAAAAGAAAAACCGCAAAGAGGTACTGTTGTGGCTGTTGGTCCGGGAACGAAAGACAATCCAATTACAATAAAAGAAGGTGATGTTGTACTTTACGGTAAGTATGCCGGAACCGAGTTTTCACTCGAAGGCAAAAACTACCTTATTATGCGCGAAAGCGACGTTATTGCAATCGTTTAATTATAGAAAATTAAAATAAAAAATACCTAGAAAATGGCAAAAGACATCTTATTTAATTTAGAAGCCCGCGACAAACTCAAAAAAGGCGTTGATGCGCTCTCAAATGCAGTTAAAGTAACGCTCGGACCTAAAGGTCGCAATGTGATTATTGAAAAATCATATGGCGCCCCGCAGATAACCAAAGATGGTGTTACCGTTGCAAAAGAAGTTGAGCTGAAAGACCCTGTTGAAAATATGGGAGCTCAGATGGTGAAGGAAGTAGCCTCTAGAACCAATGATATCGCTGGTGATGGAACTACAACTGCTACTGTACTTGCACAGGCAATCATCACTGCTGGTTTAAAGAATGTTACTGCCGGTGCTAATCCGATGGACCTCAAAAGAGGTATCGACAAGGCTGTTGCTGAAGTAATCAAATCGTTGCATGCTCAAACTAAACAAGTTGGCGACAGCAATGAAAAAATCAAACAGGTAGCCGCAATTTCAGCCAATAACGATCATACAATCGGAGCCCTTATTGCTGAAGCAATGGCAAAAGTGAAAAAAGAAGGCGTTATTACTGTTGAAGAAGCCAAAGGAATTGAAACTTATGTTGAAGTTGTTGAAGGTATGCAATTCGACAGAGGTTATATCTCTCCTTATTTCGTTACCAATGCCGAAAAAATGGAAGTTGTTTATGAAAATCCTTTTATCCTGATCTACGACAAAAAAGTGTCAGTGATGAAAGACCTGCTTCCAATTCTCGAAAAATCATTACAAACCGGAAAGCCGCTCATCATCATCGCTGAAGACGTTGAAAGCGAAGCTTTGGCAACACTCGTTGTAAACCGTTTGCGTGGTTCTTTGAAAGTTGCTGCAGTTAAAGCCCCTGGTTTTGGCGACAGAAGAAAAGAAATGCTTGAAGACATTGCTATCCTTACAGGTGGTGTTGTTATCTCAGAAGAAAAAGGTTACCGTCTTGAAGATGCTACCCTCGAAATGTTGGGTACAGCAGATAAGATTTCTATCAACAAGGAAAACACTACCATCGTAAGTGGTCATGGTGAAAAATCAAATATTGAATCCCGTGTTGCTCAGATAAAGAAACAGATTGAAACAACTACTTCAGATTACGACAAGGAAAAACTGCAGGAACGTTTGGCTAAACTTGCCGGCGGTGTTGCTGTTATCTATGTTGGCGCTGTGAGCGAAATGGAAATGAAGGAAAAGAAAGATCGTTTCGACGATGCTTTGAATGCCACACGTGCTGCCATTGAAGAAGGTATCATCCCTGGTGGTGGTGTTGGTTTCATTCGTGCCATCGCAGCTTTGGACAATTTCAAAGGTGAAAACGAAGATGAAACAACTGGTGTTGCAATCATCAGACGTGCACTTGAAGAGCCTCTTCGTCAGATCGTAGAAAACGCAGGCCTTGAAGGTTCTGTTGTTGTAAATCGTGTAAAAGAAGGTGTTGAAGACTTTGGTTTCAACGCGCGTACAGAGATTTATGAAAACCTCTACGAAGCAGGTGTTATCGATCCTACAAAGGTTGCCCGCGTAGCCCTCGAGAATGCTGCATCTATCGCTGGAATGTTACTCACAACTGAGTGTGTTTTGGTTGAGCATAAAGATCCGAACAATGCTCCGCAAATGCCAAATATGGGCGGCGGAATGCCAGGAATGATGTAAAAATCATATCGATAAACAAAAAAACCGCCTTCAGCAATGAGGGCGGTTTTTTTTAGTTTTTCCGTCAATAAAAGTTTAGACAATAAAAGTTTAGACAATAAAAGCCTCCAATTTTCCGGATTTAGAAACACGCACGCCTTTTGGTGTGTCTTGCAATTCGCAAACTTCATTGTAAAGATCGTGTTCCAGAAAAAGAAGGTAATTATTTTCGAGGGCTTCTTTATAAAAACGCTCTTTGTCTTTTAGTGTTTCCAGCGGACGCGTGTCGTAGGCCATAATCCAGGGCATTGGAATATGTGCTGCTGAAGGCATCAGGTCGGCAGTGAAAACCACAGTACGACCATGATAATTGATATGTGGAATTAGTTGTCCTTCGGTATGTCCGTTGTAAAGTTTGAAAACGATATTCGGGATAAATTCGCCTTCTTCATCAATCAGCCTCAGTTTTCCGCTTTCTTGTATCGGCAGAATATTTTCTTTCAGATAGGACGCTTCCTCACGACGATTGGGCTCTGTGGCCCATTCATATTGCTGACGACTGGTCCAGTAGGTTGCATTAGGAAATGCCAGTTCAAAACCCGTGCGGTGTGAATTCCATTTCACACTTCCACCGCAATGGTCAAAATGCATATGTGTAATCACCATGTCAGTGATATCTTCAGGCTTGTAGCCAAGCTTTTCGAGCGAATCTTCAAGCGTGGCGTCTCCGTTCAAATAGTAGTGACTCAGCCATTTTTCATCTTGCTTGTTGCCTATGCCATTGTCGATGAGTATTTTACGATCGCCATCAACTACAAGCAGACATCTCATTGCCCAGTTGCAAAGATTGTTTTCATCGCAAGGATATACCTTTTGCCAAAGCACTTTTGGCACTACGCCAAACATTGCGCCGCCATCTAATTTTAAATTTCCTGTTTCTATTGGATATAATTTCATCTTTTCTAAATTTTGAAATTCAAAAGTAACTTTTTATCCTGATATGGTTGTTTTTTGTTCATTGCTGATGCAATATGAAAATGAAAATATTCAAGAGTGCATTATGAGCTCTTTCTGCCATCTTTTCAAAGTTTCTGTTAAGGCTTCAGAGATTGACTTTATTTGCTTCTTTTTGAATACATTAACACTCCAAAATATTCTTCTGTTTTTTGTGTTTGAACTTTTCAACATCAGCGCGTGAAACTACATTTTTCAAAGGATGATTGATGTAATTTTGCGCCAAAATCAATGCATGCAAAGAATATTGCTTATTGACAACTATGATTCCTTTACCCACAACCTTGTGCAGCTTTTGCGCGAAAGTGGTGTGAAGCATGAGTTGTTGATTGTGCCAAACGATATCGCTTTGTCTGAGCTACCTGAAGCCTTTGATAAAGTTCTCATTTCACCAGGTCCTGGACTACCAGATGAATCAGGTCATTTGATGCAGCTGATTTCATCTTTTGTAAACAAAGTACCGATTCTGGGCGTGTGTTTGGGTCATCAGGCACTTTCAATGTATTTTGGATCCAGACTTAAACAATTGCCTCACAGCTTTCACGGGCAAAAAGACTTGGTTTACCTGAGCTCAGAAAACGATGTCTTGTTTACAGGACTTAAAAATGCTTTTTCATGCGGAAGATACCATTCATGGGTTGTTGATCCGGAAAGCCTTCCAGAATGTATATTGGTAACTGCCAAAGATATAAACGGAAATATCATGGCTTTGAAACATGCAAATTTGCCTGTCTGGGGAGTTCAGTTTCACCCTGAATCATACATGACAGAAGGGGGAAATGAAATGATCAAAAACTGGCTTCAGTTGTAAAAACCCTGAAAACTATTTTACTGCGATAGTTTCGATTTCGATCAGAACATTCATTGGCAGGGTTTTTACTGCAAAGGCAGCTCTGGCGGGGGCTTCATGCTGATAATATTTTCCGTAAACAGCATTCATCGCAGCGAAATTGGCCATATCGCTCAGCAAACAGGTTGATTTCACAACATCAGAAAAACTGTAGCCGGCAGCTTCCAGAATGGCTCCGATGTTTTTCATCACCTGTTCTGTTTGCACAGTGATGTCTTCTTCAACAACTTTTCCTGTTGCCGGATCTATCGGTATCTGTCCTGAAATGAACAACATACCATTAATTTCAATGGCTTGATTATAAGGGCCGATTGCTCCCGGCGCATTGTGTGTGCTGATAACTTTTTTCATGTTTTTGAATTTTTACAAAGATACATAAGTAAACGTTTAACAGAATAATTACGATGAAGCTGATAATCTAAAAAACTCCATGACCAATAAAAAATCGAATCCAAATATGTATTAAATGTTACATAAAAAACTTTATCTTTGCACTCCTTTTTGAAACTCTCCGTAGCTCAGTTGGTAGAGCAATTGACTCTTAATCAATGGGTCCCAGGTTCGAATCCTGGCGGGGAGACAAGGCTAAAACGCTGAAAACCTTTGCTGTTACAAAATAGCAAAGGTTTTTTTATTTACTACCTTTCAGCACTTACAGCACTTTTTTTATATATTTGCTTGCATTTGTTTACTAATTGTTTACCAAAAATCTGGTCATGGCTACCTTTAAGGCAATATTTCCCTACCAGAAGCAGGATGGATCTACCAGGGTATTTATCCAAATGATACACAACCGGAAGATTAGAAAGATAAAAACAGAAATATTTACTGAAAAATCTGACTTTTCTCGTGCAGGTAACCTAAAAAACATCAGCATCAAGGATGATGTTGATGCAATTATTAAAGATTATCACCAGAAAGTTCGTAAGCTTGGAACTAAGACAAATTTGATGACTGCAGATCAGATTTGTGATTATCTCAATCAATCCGAAGCTGATTACATCGACCTCATTGAATTTTCTAAAATAAGAATCCAGAAACTTCATGAGCAGGGTAGGGTTGGGACAGCAAAAACATATGAAGCTGCATTAGCTTCACTCATTAATTTTCTTGGCCGTGACAGCCTTGATATTAATCAGTTTACGGCAAAGCTATTAATAGACTATGCTGAAAATTTCCTGAAAAGCAGACAAAAAAGTAAAACTATTAAAACCTCATCCGGGAGAAGGGCATTATCTCTATACACCACGATTTTCAAGACACTTATTAATCAGGCAAAGGTTGAGTATAATGATGAAGACAATGGAATTATCCTTGTCAGGGTTTCCCCATTCTCGAAGTTCAAAATTCCTTCTTATGAGTTACCTAAGAAACGCTCCTTACCAATAGAGCAGATTAGAGCTATACGGGATGCAGAAATTCCGGCAGGTGATAAGAGAAAAGTTTTAGGAAGAGATATCTTCATGCTTTCATTTTACCTTTGTGGGATTAATTCAGTAGACCTTTTTAATGATCCTCTTTTCAAGGACGGAAGGCTTATTTATAAAAGAATGAAAACAAAAGATCGCAGAAAAGATTCTGCAGAAATGAGCCTCAAGATTGAGCCAGAGGCACAGCAGATATTAATGAAATACATGAAAGGAGAGAAGACAATATTCTCGAAACTGTATGCAAATCATTTAAACTTTAACCGGAATATCAATAAAGGCTTGACGCAGTTGGCTGAAGATCTGGGAATGGTAAGGTTTACGTTTTATTCGGCGAGGCATTCCTGGGCTACTATTGCTATCAATGACTGTCATATTGACAAGTATGTTGTTCACCAGGCACTGAATCATGTTGATCAAGCCATGAAGGTGACTGATTTTTATATCACTAAGGACTGGTCAATGATTGACCGGGCGAACAGAAAGGTGTTGGACCTGATAAAAGAAATAGTTAATTAACTGTAACAAATTAAAGAAATACTTGTATAACCATTGTAAGATGTATATTTTTGACCCATGATTGAGACCTTAAAAGATATTGCTTTTCGAATTCAGATTGAATCCGAAATATACGCTGACCGAGCCACTCGAGTGGAAACGGTCATAAAGGTATTGTCGGAAATGGTCACTTCATACAACAATTATATTGAAATCGAATTTCTTAAAAAGCCAAGTTTCAGAGAAGCCTTCGAGAAAAATTCCCAATTAATTAAAACGATAAAAGAAGATTTAAGTCTACTAATAGTTGACCTAAACTATGGAAGTTTTGAAGCCGCTCTTGCTCCAAATATCATCGAGGCGGACTTCCCGATGTTTACAAACGAGGTAAATGACTGGAAAAAGGAACGTTTTTCGGATTTTAAAGAAAATATTATTAACGGCGATTACAATAATTTCAGCTACATAAAGACTATATCGGAGAGATACTCAGAACATGATCGTAAACGTATTTTTGATCCTCTTTTTTCTTCTTTTGGAAACGGTAAAGACTATAAAGTTAAACTTAAAGATAACCAAAATAAGGTTCAGAAGGTTCTGGTGATACCTAATGAAAAGAAAAGTTTTTATATCCCAAAAAAAGTTAAGCAAAAGCAGACTGAAGATGATTTTAAAACATACCAGTTTTTTGCTAAGGTAAAGAAAGTAGGTGATGGAGCTAGTATTAAAAAGGATTCAGTCAAACAAGTACTTTATTATGAAGAACTTGAACATGATACTTACCCTTATAAGCCGGAAATCTTAAAATTTGATGGAATAATCTTTAACCTTAAAAAACAATTGGTTTGTGAAGTAACATTTGAGGATTCTCTTTATTTTATTAGAAATGAAGAGCTTGATTTAACAGTTTGGGGAGAAAGCCGAAAAGAAGTTGAGGAAGCTTTTGCATTCTCTTTTTATTCTCTTTACCACAACTACTTTTTACAGCCAAACGAAAAGTTGTCCTATGAAGCAATTGAACTTAAAGCCAAATTAAGTGCCTTGATTAATAAAACATTTAATGAAGACTCGCAAATCTAAAGATATTCAAAAAACACTGACCAAAAAAGGATTTGTTCTTAATCCAGATAAGGATCACCACAAGTATTATTGTCTTGAGGTTAATGGCAAGACACAAGCTATTTACACCTATTTTAGTCATGGAAAGAATGATTATGGTAACGCATTAATGACAGCAATGAAAAAGCAGTTAAAGTTTCGGGATACAGATAAAGCTGAATCTTACTTCGATTGTCCTATGTCTAAAGAAATGTATTTAGAGATGCTTCGGGAAAATGGTGATTTAAAGATAGATAAATAGTCCTATATTTACTTCTACCTTAGACCTGATTTTTTCTCAAAAATTTTCCAATTATTTCCTTCTGTTCAGAGTAGGGTTTTTCGACATCATTCTGAAGTTCATAAAATTGGTCAGATGTATTTAAAGTCTCTGTTTAAGTCTGATTGATAAAGTTTAGCTTGAGGTCTCATCAAGTTCACCCGAAGATGAGTTCTTGGACTCGAAAATCTTATCTATCCACTTTTCGACTTCAGATTTAAATTCCTCATAAATGTCTGTTTCTTCACCTTTTGACTTTAGCAGGATGATAGTTGCATCCATTTCAAGAACCAGATTTGAAAGGAACATAAAATTTGTGTTGTGTTCTCTGCCAAGACTCAGGTCGTTGCTTATCTGCATCATCTTTTGCTGCATTTTACAACACTGTTCAGAAATATAAAAATCGTTTACTAATTCTTTAAAGATCATGGATATGATGGTTGTGTTTTAATAGTTTTTCTTGGTTAATGTTTTTTTACTCCTCTTTCTTATCCGCCCTTTTCTTGATCATTGGCCCGAAGCCGGTAAGCAGCCACCGGGGGTTGATGCCATAGTACCGAACCAGGGGAACCATCCAGCTTACCTGAAAATATCCACGAGAATTATCTTTCTTCTGAACATAGAAATTTCTTTTATCAATATTGTAGTATCTACAATAAGTCTGATACCCGCTCAACTTTTCTTTTTCAATTAAAAAGTCGACAGCTTCAAAAAAGCGTCCAATGATTTTATGACTTTCTTCTGACTGCATTTCTTTAATTAAGCTCTTTAATAATCATGTTTCTTGCAGTGTTGGCATTTACCATAGCTTCCTTTCCCTCAAACTGAAATATTGTTTCATGGTCGAACCTCCCATCATTCCACTCTATGATGAGGTATGCAATTTCATTAACCTGCTTCTTTCTTAGTGCAAAAGCAAATATGCCAATCAACAGTAGTCTTGCAACTGTAACTCTCTTTTCAATTGTTGTCTGGTCTTCTATAACAATATTTTTTATAGATGACTTTTCAATTGAGGCAATTTTAACTTGTGTTATCAAAGATGAATCTATAATATCAAGATGATCATCTACAGGAAAGATATCTGTTTTTGCAACTATATTATTAAGGCTTGGATGCCCTGCAATATATTTCCCTGTTTTGATGCTTTTGTTTATTTGATATCCTTTTGACTGCATTTTGATTTGGTTGCTCTCTTGCTCTTTGCTTGCGCTTCTATGCAGAATAAGTATCAAAAAAATAAATACTGCAACAATTATAAAAAATGTTGTCATTTTTTTGGTTGTTTATTAATGTTTATCTTAAAATAATCTATTTTACCATAAGCTTACCTTCCTCCCACCCTTTACCCTATTCCATCAAGGTATGACTTTCTTTCAATAATAATACTTCTCATTTTTATCAACCCACATAATTAAACTGCGCCCGCAATATCTGCATTGTGATTCCCCCCATGCGGGTGGGCTTTTTTAAAAGCGGCTTTAATCTCACTCATGTCATTTTCAATTACTCTTTGCTGGCTTTGAACAGTATCAGTAAGTTTATTTAGCATTTCGAAGACCTCGCGTGACATTGTTATGCTGTCATTCTGATTATTAACTTCATAATCATGATTTAGATCAGCAATTTTTCCCGCAACTTTCTTCGATAAACTTGATTCAGATAGCATCTCTCCATCTCCGGTCAATAACCATGTTTTACTATATTTACTGAATTTATCTAGTATTTTATCAGCAACAGACTCACTAATCTTCTTGATTTTCCCACTTTTGAGGTCATAAACTTGGGTTGGTTGGACCCCAATAATTTCAGCAAAACGCTTAGCATTCAATCGTTCTACCTCAAGTATCTTGATTATTACTTTCCTTCCACTCATTTCATATATATCTGATAATCTGTTTTTTAAAATATATTTTCAGTAATTATAAAAATAATTCAGTAATTTACTTGACTTTATATAGTAATTTACTATAAATTTGTACCGAAAATATAAAAACATGACACGAATATACAAAAAGAGAGGTCGTAAAATCAACTATGTTGTTCCAGAAGATGAAAAATTGACATTCAGAGGTCAGTATTTTTCTATGCCGGACAGCGTAGAAAGTCCTAAGGATAAGTTCAGACGAGAGATAGCGGAGCTTTGCATGGTTTCGGAAACGACGGTTAGATGTTGGATTGCAGGAGAATATCGTCCTGATAAGATCAAAAGGGCACTCATTGCAAAAAAACTAAACATCAATCCTGAAATCCTTTTCCCTAATGAGATTTGAGACCTACAGCACACCTGAAGGTGATATTATGATTGCTCCTGCAGGAGAAGGGCACTATAAGCTTGAACCAAGGCACAGAGAGTTCATAAGTACAATGATCAACAGAATCAGGGATTCCTATCCGGAAGCCTATAAAGCAATGTGTGAAACCTACAAAGCCTCCGCAGATTCACTACATTATTATGAGTTCCTGATAGTTCGAAGATTTCTTAAATGCAATTTCGGTGACTATGACAATGTGTTGGACTTTGAGAATGATACTTTCAAGTTTGAGTTCGTCTCTTGTCCATTACGTGGTGAGTGCAAGCATGACCAAATAATCTGTAATCCTAAGTTCAATTCAAACTTATCTGAAAGAGAACTTCAGGTAATGAGGCTTTTCCACTCCGGACTTAATGAAGGACAGATAGCCGACAAGCTTTATATCAGTATCAATACGGTCCTGAATCACAAGAAATCTTCTTTCAGAAAGACTGGTAGCCACACTATGGCTGAATTCATCACATATGCTAATCGTAACAACCTTTTCAGAGATGGAAATAGCTGATTACAAACTTCAGAAAATGCTGACAGCAGCAGCAGAACTAGGGGCAATAAATGCCTTAAAAAAGGCTGGAATAATGCAGAAGGACGAACTCAGTCAGAGAGAAGCTTTCCGCAGATTTGGAGAGGCAAATGTCCGCCGGTGGAGGTTGATGGGAAAGCTTAAACGTATCAAACTAGGCGATAGAAACGCCAAAGTTACCTATAGCTTGACAGAACTTGAAACCATATCTCAATCCGAAAAATTATGAAGCGCACCATAAATAAGAGTATGCTGGCAGGTGTCGTATCGGCCAAATGCAGTATCGCCAAAAAGGATGCTGATCAAATCATCAGCGCAACCTTCAACCTTATCAAGAATGAGGTTAGACTAGGTAACAAAGTCCGGATAAACAACTTTGGCGTATTTGATACCGTGATGAGAAAAGGTAAGCCAGGGATGGATATAAGCCGAAATATTCAAGTAAGGATACCTCCACATAAAACTCCCGTATTCAGAGCGTCAAAGATTTTCAAAGCGAAAATCAAGTAATCATAAATAATCTAATGCAAGATGGAAACAATTATTGAAACTAAAGAAAAGACCTGTCGGACACTTTTCAATGAATTTAAAGACCGCTTCACAACAGATGAAGTAGATCAACATCCACAGTTGGCCAAACTGTTCACCTACCTTCAGCACAGATGCAGTCAGGCAAACGGAAACTATGTGCATGAACCAAATGAAAACATCCGGGAGCTTCTGTGGAAGTTTCTCAACTATGCCCCAAAGAAAAAGCCCACTCAAGGAGTGAGCTAATTCAATAATCTAATGCAGCACAAAGGTAATTTGTAAACCATTTGCTGTCAATCAATAATTACTAACAATTAAATTATAATCTAATGCCAATCTTAAAAAAAGAAGAAAGCCTCCCTAAACGACCTGTTGTGATCGTTATCTATGGTGAGCCGGGCATCGGTAAAACGAGCCTGTTTAACACATGTGATCAACCCTTGCTGATTGACTTCGACCGCGGAGTTGATCGCTCCATAATGCGCCAGGACACCCTGCTTGTAAGTAAGTGGGAGGATGTTCAAATTGAAGAAAAAGCAGGAACATTCAATGCTTACAAGACAATTGGAATCGACACCGCAAAAGCAGCGCTTGATGACTTCCTGATGAGTTATGTTATCAAGCAGGATTATGCCGCAGCCAAGAATAAGCTTAAGGCTTATGGAGCAATCGGTGACGAATTTAAACTATTCGTAAATAACCGAAGGGCGGACAATGCAGAGCTTGTAATCATTGCTCATGCTAAAGATGAAAAAGAAGGTGATATCATCAAGAAGATTCCAGATGTAACAGGGCAGTCTTATAACCTTCTACTTCGCATTGCAGATCAGGTAGGTTATATGCGAACGATCAATAACAAACGCTCTATCCAATGGGAACCTTCAGATAACACAATTGGAAAGAATGTTGCCAGACTTCCGGTGACGGAAATTCCTGACGAAACTGACCCCAGGTTCAGATCTTATATGGCCGATATCATTGATCGGGTGAAGGATGCTATTGCCAATATGAGTGAAGCACAACGCGAAGCACTTGAAAAAGTAGCCAGTTATCAGGAAATGATTAACAGTTGCGAAGATCCTGAAGAACTAACAGAGTTGCTTGTTGTAATTAATGAGCTGCCTGCAACTTACAGCATTGCCCTAAGAAAGCTTGTTGCAGAAAGAGGCAAAACACTTGGATTTGTGGTTAACCACAATACAAAAGCTTTTGAAAAAGTACCTGCACCCTCTGTGCAACATCCACAATCTGTTCGTCAAACCTCAATGAACGTATAGCTATGTATCGGATAGCAGTAACTACTCTGGAAAAATTCCGCAGGATGGTGGACAATGTGAGCGATTGGGATACTGAACAGTCACTCATAGAAAGTCTTACCGGTAAGTTTACCGGTAATGACAAAACCAGACTTGGGAATGCTTTTCACAAGATTATTGAGTTGCCTTTCACCCTCAACGGTTCACTCACTGTTGAGGGGATAACCTTCACCCCTGAGCAGGCACAACCAGCTATTGACTACCGTAATGCTCACCCCCATATGATTCATGAAGTTCCGGCCAAGAAAATCTATCACACCAAGCACATGGAGTTTACGGTAAGTGGTCGGGCTGATGGAGTTGAAGGACTTGAGATAAGGGATGCAAAATGCAAATTCAGTTATCCTGGCTGGGGAGAATATTACACATCCTACCAATGGCGCTTTTACCTCGATATGTTTGAAGCTCATACTTTCTGGTATGATGTATTTGAGGTTCGCGGATATAAAGGTACAGACCCCTCCGGTCGCTTTGAAGGCCAGATCGTTCCTCATGAACCCTTCCCATGTATGCGCTATGAGATGCTTGCAAATGATGTTCAGAATCTTGCTGAGGAGTTTGCACACTTTATGACAATCAAGAATTACACAAACCTTTTAACCAAAATAGCATGACATGGAAAATCCTTTTGAAATAGTCCTTGACAAACTGAGTAGGATCGAAATGTTACTTGAAGATATCCATCGCAATCAAGTCAAAGCTCCTAAATCTTACTCCAGAGCAGAGTATTTGACGGTTAATGAAGCAGCTGATTTTCTTCGAGTAACTACTGGCAGTATATACCGCTATGCTATGAACGGTGTATTGCCAAAGATAAAATTTGGTAACAAGCTTTATTTCAAAAAGGAAGTGTTGCAACAGATTTTAGAAAGTAATAATAAATAACATCAAAAAATATAGAAGATATGGAATCTAAATCATCAAAATCAATAGAAATACCTGAGGTAAGCATTAAGCAAGTTGCATTCAAAATAAGAGGAATATCTCCACTTATTGTAAACAGGTGGAGTGAGAAAGCAAAACAGGAACTACTTGACTCTCATATGAAAAAAGCAAAAAAAGGTCATGATGCTAAAGACCCTCAGCAAATATTCATGAGTAGTTTGTACAAATTCAAGGATGGAAAGCGCACTGGCTTTCCTGCTGTAGCATTCAAAGCAGCAATGATTAGGGCTGGTAAATCCGTTGATATGGTAATGACCGACCTTAGAGCTATGTTCTTCATCCATTCAGATGAAGATGGATTAGTTGAGATAGATGGTACTCCATCTATGCGTGAAGATATGGTGCGTTTAAACGGTGGTAAACCAGATGTACGATTCCGTGGAGAATATAAAGATTGGGCAATCACTCTTCGAATATCCTACAACTCAAAAAATATAAGCCCTGAGCAGTTGGCTTCATTAATAGAGTTAGCTGGATTTGGAGTAGGTGTTGGCGAATGGCGTCCTGAAAAATCAGCCTCTGGAACCTTTGGACTTTTTGAGCTTGAAAAATCATAGGCAAAATATGGCAGGTTCGG